>Ga0307945_1001570_pt1 | contig 17982 bp, 15 predicted proteins | sample OrgLakmetagen228_FD_201818 | JGI IMG/M metagenome (GOLD analysis project Ga0307945, IMG submission 201818) | Saline water microbial communities from Organic Lake, Antarctica - #228 | ecosystem: Environmental > Aquatic > Non-marine Saline and Alkaline > Saline | place: Antarctica: Organic Lake...
TTAAAAGCAGATTTAGATATGAATTCCATACCTCACCCTAGAGTCATCGGTGAATTGGAAAGCGCTGTAAGACATGCACTTTTTCAGGTTTTAGCTGTTGTAACTACTACTGGGTTTGTTACCTCAGATTATACACTTTGGACTCCTTTTTTAACGATTTTATTTTTTGGTTTGTTTTTTCTTGGTGGTTCGGCAGGATCTACTTCAGGAGGAATAAAAGTAGTCCGGCATTTAATTTTGATTAAAAACGGCTTTCAAGAGTTTAGGCGTGTATTACACCCAAATGCAATTTTACCAGTACGTTATAAAGGAAAGTCTGTAGATCAAAAGATTGTATTTACCGTTCAAGGATTCTTTATTTTGTACGCATTGTCTTTTATAATTGGTGCAGTAGTGTTAGCGGCAACTGGCTTGGATTTTGAAACTGCAATTGGTGGTGCTGCTTCTTCTCTTGGCAATATAGGCCCAGCTTTTGGGAAATTAAGTCCAGTAGATAATTTTAGTGGACTAACCGATTTTGGTAAACTCTGGTGTTCCTTTTTAATGCTATTAGGTAGATTGGAATTGTTTACTGTTTTAATTATTTTTTCACCTTATTTTTGGCGAAATAGATAAGCTATATTTCCAGCAAAAAGTATCTTTTTTTGTCTTAAAAAAACTACTTTTGAACCCATATTTAAAATCTCATAAAATGAAAATCTTTTTCTTTTGTTTTGCCTTGATTAGTTCCGTTTTTGTGAGTTCAGCTCAAGATGCGGAAGCAGAAAGAAATTCAACTCAACCCAAAACCATAGTTGATGACTTTAACGAAATTGTGGACGAGAGCGGAAGTTGGAAGGACTACAAAATAATCAAAAAAACCCAAGTTACTTCATTTACCAAGCAACTGAAGGAAAACAGTGAAGCCTTTGAAGCTGAAATTTCTTCGCTAGAAAATGAAATTTCCAATCAAGCAAAAGAAGTTAAAGACCTTAAAAATCAATTAGCTGAAGTACAAAACAATCTTGTAGAAGTAAAAGAGGAAAAAGACAGCATGCAGTTTTTAGGAAGCAACTTAAATAAATCCTTGTTTCAAACCATTGTATTTGGAATTATTGGCGTGTTAATTTTGGTACTCATTATTGTCATGGTTAAGTTCAAAAGCAATTCAGCAGCAACCAATGAAGCCTTAGATAGCTTAAGTTCTACCGAAAAAGATTTTGAAGAATACAAGCGCAATTCCTTAGAAAAACAACAAGTTCTTGGGAGACAATTGTTAGACGAAAAAAATAAAGTAAGCAAGCTTAAATCTGGAGGTACAAATTAAAGCAGGGATTCATGCGTATTGATATAATTACCGTAGTTCCAGATTTGCTGAAAAGTCCTTTTGAAGCTTCTATTCTAAAACGCGCTATTGAAAAAGGTTTAGTGGAAGTGCATCTTCATAATTTAAGGGAATTTACCACTACCAAATACAAACAAGTAGATGATTATCAGTACGGCGGTGGCGCTGGAATGGTTATGATGCTAGAGCCTATAGACAAATGCATTAGCAAATTGAAGGCTGAGCGTGATTACGACGAAATCATTTATATGACGCCAGATGGTGAAACCTTAAACCAATCTATGGCTAATGAATTTTCTTTGAAAGGGAACGTCATTATTTTATGCGGTCATTACAAAGGAGTAGATCAGCGTGTACGAGATCATTTTATTACCCGAGAGGTTTCCATAGGAGATTATGTGCTTTCTGGAGGAGAAATGGGAGCTTTGGTTTTTTGTGATGCCATTATTAGATTGATTCCCGGTGTATTAGGAAATGAAACTTCCGCCTTAACAGATTCTTTTCAAGACAACTTATTGGCACCACCTATTTATACCCGACCTGCTGAATACAAAGGATGGAAAGTGCCAGCAGTCTTGACTTCTGGTAATTTTGCAAAAATTGATGCTTGGCGTGAAGAAAAAGCATTAGCACATACCAAAAACAGAAGACCAGACTTGTTGGAAGGGGAATTATAAACTTTCCCAAGTTTGTAAAAATTTTTCTGTGTTTTTCTCTTCTTCATTAGGAAAATAAGTGTGAAAAGCTTTGTCTGTTGCAGCTTCCCATGGTCCTGTTTTGTTTTCAAATACAATAAAAATTGAACTTAGCGCTAAAACGGTATGCCAGCAATCATGTGGTATCCATAACATACTTTGTTGTTCTGCATCTAAATCAGCTACATCAATTATTTCACCTTCATCATTAAACTGAATAACTCTTCCTTTTCCTTGTAATGCTACAAAAGATTCTCCTTTGGTGGTTTGCTGTCCATCTGCATTTGTTACTTTATGCCGATGAGGTTGAACATAACTCCCTTTGCAAAACACATTGATCATGCTATGCAATTCCGCTTCGTGATTAGGATGCAAGCGAAGTAAATATCTTTTACGTTCGGAAGATTTTGCTTGTTTTATCAATTCTTCAAAATCATTCTTGGAACTTGTAATAAAAGCTTTCTTTTTTTTCTGCATCATTAAAACTCAATTTGATTTTAGTGGTGCAAAATAGATAAAATTAAGTGGATTTGAGAAATCAAAACCACTCAAAAACCATATATTGCTTACCCAAATACAAAAGAAATGAATTATACAAACCAAATCAAAGTCATCTTAATCTTATTTTTCCCTATGTTCAACTTTGCACAAATCGATTTAGATTACCAAGAACCACATCCCGCAATAATGGAATTGGCAGATGTACAAATGCCTCCCTCTATGAGCGTAAATTCAGATGGAACTAAAGCCGTTTTGCTCTCTAGAAGTCCCTATCAAAGTATTGCAGATTTAGCTGAAGATGAATTGCGATTAGCTGGATTAAGAATCAATCCCAAGACTAATATTTCAAGCCGGACTCGTTTTATTGAAAGCATCCAGTTATTTGATCCTAAACAACAAAAGGAATTGCCTATTAAAGGATTGCCAGTAGACTTGAAAATGGCAAACATCATGTGGTCTCCCAAGCAAAACTATCTTTCGTTTACCCATACTACTTCAACAGGGAATCAACTTTGGATAATTGATTATGATAGAAGAAAAGCTACCCAATTAACAGTAGCAATTGTAAATGCAAATTTGGGAACAACCGTGACCTGGCTTCCTGATGAGTCTGGAATGTTGGTTAAAATATTACCGCAAAATCGACCTAGTTTAATCAATACTTCCAAAAAAATTCCAACTGGACCAACCGTTTCAGTTAATGAAGCAGGGGTAGAAGCTCAAAACAGAACCTATCAAGATTTACTGAAAAATAAAGACGATGAGTTTAATTTTGAAATCTTAGCTACGTCAAGCATTCATTTTGTAGATTTAAAAGGAAAGCGAAAGGAGTGGAAATCCGAGGGAATGTACCTTCAAATTTCATACTCACCAGATGGTGATTATGTACTACTTTCCGAAATTGAAAAACCATTTTCTTATTTGGTAACCTACGGAAGATTTCCTACTAACTATGAAATTTATACCAAGGATGGAAAACTAAGCCATAGCTTAGCAGAAATTCCTTTAGTTGAAGAAATTCCACAAGGATTTATGTCTACTCGTCTTGGTGCCAGAAGTATTTCCTGGCGAGAAGACCATCCAGCTACCATTACTTGGGTAGAAGCCTTAGATGGCGGCGACGCAGAGAAAGAGGCTAAATTTAGAGATGAAGTGTTTCAACTAAGTGCTCCTTTTACTGCTGAAAAACAAAGGCTTTTTAAAACTGAATTGCGCTTTTCTAATTTGCAATGGGGAGATGATGAAACAGCCGTTATATATGAATATTGGTGGAATGACAGAACCTTAAAAACCAGTATTTTTAATCCGAGTAATCCTGATGTAAAAGCCACTGTTTTTAATAACCGAAACTACCAAAATCAATATGAAGACCCAGGTGATTTTGTAACGCATAAAAACGAATATAGTAAGTCTGTACTTCAAAAAGTAAAAGGGAAACTATTGCTCACTGGTTCAGGCTATTCAGAAAAAGGGAAATTTCCTTTTGTAGACACTTATGATTTGGCTTCTAAAGAAACCAATCGCACATTTCAAGTAGCAGAAAGTGATTATTTAGTCTCTTTTGTGAGTATGATTGATGCTGAAAAAGGAGATATTTTAGTCCGTAGAGAAAGTAGTAATGTGTATCCCAACTATTACATGAGAAATATCTATACCGGTGAAGTAACTCAGCTGTCTGATTTTAAGAATCCCTTTAAAGCGATACAAGATGTGCATAAAGAAGTAATCACTTACCAACGTGAAGATGGTTTGGAATTATCTGCTACTTTGTATTTGCCTGTAGGTTATGATACCAGTAAAAAAGAGAAAATGCCAATGATTATGTGGGCTTATCCACGTGAGTACAAAGACAAAGAGAGCGCATCTCAGGTAACTACCAACCAAAAAGAATTTACTTATCCGTATTATGGGTCACCTATTTATTGGGTGAATCGAGGTTATGTGGTTTTGGATGATGCTGCTTTTCCTATCATAGGCGAAGGAGATGTTGAACCCAACGATAGTTTTAAAAAACAACTGGTTGCCAATGCAAAAGCGGCAATTGATGCAGTAGATAAAATGGGATACATAGACCGAAATAAAGTAGCAGTTGGTGGCCATAGTTATGGTGCTTTTATGACAGCAAATTTAGTTTCACATTCTGATTTATTTGCAGCGGGAATTGCTAGGAGTGGAGCTTACAATAGAACCTTAACTCCTTTCGGATTTCAATCTGAAGAGCGAAATTACTGGGAAGCACCTGAGGTGTATAACACCATGTCACCATTTATGAATGCACATAAAATGAAAACACCTTTGTTGCTTATTCATGGAGAAGAAGACAATAATTCTGGTACCTATCCTATGCAAAGCGAACGGTATTTTAACGCCTTAAAAGGATTGGGAGCGCCAGTTAGATTGGTAATGCTACCCAAAGAAAGCCACGGCTATGCAGCAAGGGAAAGCATCATGCACATGCTTTGGGAGCAAGACCAATGGTTAGAGAAATATGTGAAAAATAGAAAGATAGAGGAGGAGAAGTAGTTTTTAAGTTTACTGATTTAGAAAAATAAATATTTTTTATCATTAAGTATTGGCTAGAATCAAGTATGATAACATTAATTATCAATCTCAAATTAATAGTCTCATTTTGAATAGTTTCAACAAACGTATGCTGTTTTAAAAGATTGTGGCATAAAAATTGGGTTTAAGTGAAAAACAAAAAAACTTAAATTTTTAATTATGAAGAACATTATCACAATTATATTACTATGCTTAACGAGTTCAATTTTTGCACAAGAGCAAAAAGATTTATTTTCAATAGAAAAAGGCACTTGGAGTTTGGAAGGTAACTTTAGAATAAATACAACTGATAGAGAGTTTGAAGAAATAAATGATGAATCTAGTTTTAGTTTTGGATTTTCTCCAAAAGTAGGATATGCTATCAATAAAAACCTTATCTTGGGATTAGGATTGAGTTATGGGTATGCAAAGAATGATATAGAGAACCTGCAAAATTTTGACACTTCACAACAAATAACAAATGCGTTTGGTTTTTTCCCTTATTTAACTAAATTTTTTCCAATCGGTGAAAAGTTTGCTTTCAATATACAAGCTGAAGCAAGATATTCAAACACATCATCCACTACTGAGAATGATTTTGGAGGAGGACCTTCAGAAACCGAAACAAACCGTAATAGTTATGGAGTAAGTGTTAGACCTGGAATAAACTATCAACTATCCGAAACAGTTTTACTGCAAGCTAGTTTTGGTTCTTTAGGCTACACTCACAACATAAGAGATTTTGAAAATTCAAATTTAAACCAAGAAAGAACAAATACATTTGGACTCAATTTAGGTACTTCAAGCTTATTTTTTGGTTTTATGATTTTACTGTAATTGGATAAAAATTATAGTTTTGTTTTAACATAGCACTTCATACAAGAACTAATCCCAATTCCAATCAGAGTTGGCAGAGTTGGGATTAGTTAATATATTTTTTAGCAAGCTAATAATTAAACAAGATTTTTTCACTCTTTATTTATTGTTACTAAAAATCTCCAATAGCCGTACTCAAGTCATATACCATTTGGTCTGGAAACTCAGCTTGAATGATGCTTGCTCCAGCTGCACTTCGGTAACCTCCTGCGCAATGTACTACGATGGGCTGGTTGGTTTTTATTTTTTTAGCAGAACTCCGCAAATCGTTCAATGGAAAGTTTTTCGCAGAATCAAATTTCACCTCATTGTTATGTTCACTTTCACTTCGGATATCAACAATGTTGTAATTTTCTTTATTCGATTTAAATGCTGCTAAATCCAAAACTTCCGCAGTTACCAATTCAGCATTTTGACCGATGGTAATTACTTTTTCAATTTGTTGTTCATACCCAATTTTTGCTATTCTATGTAAAATAGAATCTATTTGAGATACGTTTTCTACTACCAAGTAAAATTGCTCATTAGGTTGGATAATTGCGCCTAACCAAGTTTCAATTTTATCAGATTCAGATCTTGCCATGATATTGAAGCTACCTTTAAAATGGCCTTTTTTAAAATCTGCTTCATCTCTTACATCAATTATAGCAAGCTGTTTTTCAACTGAATCCACATACAATTTCATTGGAACTGAATAAATGCTGCTCTTAAAGTTGGGAGCTCCTTTTTTATTGATGTCTACATTGAAGCCGAAATAACTAGGAATAAAAGGTTGATCCTTTAGAATTTCACTGACAAATTCTTCTTGTGTTTGTTCTTTAAATGCCCAGTTTCCAGTACGTTCGTTACCTAAAGTTGAGCTGGCCGCATCGCTCATGTTTTTTCCGCACAAACTTCCTGCCCCATGAGCTGGGTAGACCAAAACATCATCAGCTAAATCTGTGAATTTATGTTGAATGCTTTGATACATGGCTTCAGCTAATTCTTGACGTTTAGCTTTCATGTTTCCTGCTTTTTCTCGTAAATCTGGTCTTCCTACATCGCCAATAAATAAGGTATCACCTGTAAATAAAGCCTTTGTGTTGGAATTTTTATCAGTTACATAAAAAGTAATTCCGTCTGGTGAATGTCCAGGAGTGTGAAATGCTTTTACAGTAGCACTACCAAACTCAAATTCGACTCCATCATCAAAGGCGTGATGCGGATAATCTGCTCCCACCATTTCACTAACATAAATACTTGCTCCTGTTTCTTCGTGAATTTGTAAGTGACCACTTACAAAATCGGCATGCGGGTGTGTTTCTAATACGGCAACAATTTCAGCTTGATTTTCTTCTGCAAATTGATAATAAGCTAGTGGATTCCGAGATGGGTCTACTACTATTACTTTTTTTTCACTCAATATAGCGTATGAATAATGCGCTAGTGGCGCATCCTTAAATTGTTTGATTTTCATAATTTGATTTTTTAATTAGACATTCTTCCAGTTGCACAGCTAATGAAAGATTTAGCTTTACTGCCAAAATGATTTTTATCTCCTTCAACAGGATAACCTAAATGTAGTAAAGTTTCTTTTAATGAAGATTCCAGATTAGGGTTGGAAGTGTTTATTTGAACTAAAGAGGTTTCCGCTTCTACTTCAACAGAGTTTACGTCTTCTATAGCAGAAAGTTTTTTAGTGATGCTGTTAGCACAACCTCCACATTTTAAGTTTTGCACTTTAAAATTGAATTGCATATGAAATTATTTTGCACAAAAATAAGCCATACAAAGTAAATTGCATGTAACTAAAGTTACCTTTCCTAAGTTGATATTAGTTTTCGAAAAAAAATTAAACTGAAAGTTCAGAATTTTTCTGTTTTGAAATCACTCCACAAGCCATTAAACATTTTTCAATTTGTATTGCTGTACGTTTAATGTCGTGGTCTAAGCCAATTGAAAAGCGAACAAGTCCTGGAGATAATCCCATTTCTTGTTGTTCATCTTCTGGTATTTCTGAAGAGGTTGAACTACCCGAAGCACTAAATAAAGTTTTGTAAAAACCTAAGCTGACTGCTAAATATCCTACATTTTCATGCTGCATGAGTTCCATAAACTCAGTTGCTTTTTCTATACTGCCTACATCTAATGTAAAAATCCCGCTGAAGCCAAATTCGGCATTTCCGAGTTTTTGGAATGTATTATTTCCTTTGTGGTTTTGCAAACCTGGATAGGTACATTTTAATTCTAATTCCTGAAAATAGGAAGTTAAATACATTGCATTTGCACTGTGTTTTTGCATACGGATAGGCAGTGTTCTCAAGTTTTTTAAAATGGAGGCAGCACGCAAACTGTCCATGGTTTGCCCTAATAACATACCTGCTCCGTTGTTTACATTTTTAACGCTTTCAATAAATTCATGACTACCGCAGATGGCTCCTCCCACGGCATCTGAACTTCCATTGATAAACTTGGTTAAGCTATGGATTACCACATCTGCTCCGTGATTAGCTGGAGTAATGCAAAGTGGCGTAAAAGTATTGTCTACCACCAAACAGATTTGATGCTGCTTAGCAATCTTAGAAAGTGCTTCAATATCAGCAACCTCTAGCATAGGATTGCTAAGGGTTTCGCAATACAGCACTTTTGTATTCGGTTGAATTGCAGCTTCAATAGCTTCTAAATCTGTAATGTCAACAAATCGTGTTTCAACACCAAACTGAGGCAGAAAGTGTTTCATAAACGCATAACTTCCTCCATAAATAGTTCGGCTAGAAACAATGTGATTTCCCTGCTTACAAAGTTGCATTAATGTTGTGCTAATCGCTCCCATTCCCGAAGCATAAACTTGAGCAGAGGCTGTGTTTTCTAACTGTGCTAATGCTTTGGCTAAATATTCTGTACTTGGGGAGCTGTGTCTTGAGTATAAAAAAGAGCCTTCTTGATCTCCTTCAAAGGTATCCATCATGGCTTTTGCCGTCATAAAAGTAAAGGTAGAAGAGTCTGAAATGGAAGGGTTTACTCCTCCAAATTCGCCAAAAAATTGTAAATCTTGTATATTATTTGCTGGATTATGTGCCATGATGGTTTTATTTTATATGACCAAAAATGGACAATTTTTATAAATAATACTAGTTATTAAAAAGGAAATAGTAAAATTATCTATTATTGTAATATAATATAGATGAAATGTCTAAATTTAGCTCTTTAAACCAATTTAACTGATAATTTTACAAGTATGAAATTAGATCTTACCGATAAAAAACTATTAGACTTACTTCAAAAAGATGCTAAACAAAGTGTGAAGTCGTTGGCTAGCCAAGTGAATTTGTCCGCAACTGCTGTTTATGAGCGAATCAAAAATCTAGAACGCAATCAGGTCATTCAAAAGTACACCATTATACTTGATGCCGAAAAAGTGGAGAAGGAGTTCCTTTCTTTTTGTATGATTCAACTATCTAAACACAGCCAAAAGTATTTACTAGAATTCGAAAGAAAAATCAAGACCTTAGATGAAGTTTTGGAGTGTTTTCACATTAGTGGCACCTACGATTATTTGCTAAAAATTAGAGTAAAAAACATCGCTGAATATAGAAGTTTTATGGTAGAAAAGCTTACAGACATCCCTCATATAGCAAATACGCAAAGTGCTTTTAGTATAAATGAAGTAAAATCCAACAAAGGAATAAGTTTGATAACTTAAGGTTAAGGCAGGTCTTTTTCATTTTAATAATTGTCGTGAGTTCTACATAAAAACCTTCTCAAGATAATTAAATAGATAGTAATACCCTGATTTAGAGTAAAAAAAACTCAAATAAAGTGTTGACAATCATAAACACTCTCCTTAATCCTCCCTCAAGGGAGAAAACATTTAGAGGAGATATACCCTTGAGGTAATTAAAGAGGTGCTTTCATTAAAACTATTGTTAGTAACAAATTAAGTTCTTGACAAACAATACTATATAAATTGAACTCAGGATAATATTAATAAGTTAGTATGAAAGATATGCTTATGTTTTATCGTATATTTTTTTCTTTTTTTAGTTCAGGCAACTTTACTTAAGAAAATGGGGTTATTAAAAATAAACAGTCAAAAGTAATCGAGTTTGGAAATTATAAAAGTCGTTGAAGGGTGTAAATCCGGTAACCAATTTGCTGAAAATGCACTGTTTGATAAATATTATAAACACATGTTTAATTTATCAAGGCGCATATTAGGTAATCATAATGACGTAGAAGATGTGCTTATTATTTCTTTTACAAAGGTGTTTGGGAATATCAAAAAATTTGAATACCGTGGTGATTACAGTTTAACCAAATGGATTAAAACTATTGTCATTAATGAATCGATACGATTTGTAAATAAAAGAAACAAAATAAAATATGATGATAATATCCCTGAACTGATCGCATGTTCAGAATTTGATTCTGATTTAAATGATATTGACATCGAGCAGATTTACTCGATCATAGAAAAAATGCCATCAGGATATAGAATAGTTTTTAACCTATTTGCCATAGAAGGTTACTCGCATAAAGAAATAGCAGAATTACTTAAAATTTCTGAAAACACCTCAAAATCACAATTGAGAAAAGCACGAATAGATATTATTAAGAAAATGGATAAAATAAAGAACAATGGAAAAGCATAAATTAGATTCATTATTAAAAAATGCCATAAACGAATCAAATGATTTTTATGATTCTGATGCCGAGCTCGCTAAGGAAAGAATATGGAATAAGATTAAACCCCAAAAGAAAGTCATACCACTTTTTTATAGATTGCTAGCTGTAGCAAGTATTTTGCTCTTAATTTTATTGTCTGTCTCGACCTATTCTAACCTGCATTATAAATCTTCAATTAAGGAGCTTGTTGAAACAAATAAGCAATTAAAATTAGACAAAAACAACTTGTTGTCTAAAAATGAAACAAGCCTTATTATTGCGAAATCAAAAAAGGACACTGTTTATATTGAAAAAAAGAGTTCTAACACCGAACCAGTTGTAACTACCAAATACATTACGGATACAGTCTACCTAAAAGAGATTGTATACATTGAAAAAAAGAAGGACTCTACATTAAATTCATCAAAAGTAATTGCTTCCGATTCAAATGCTGAGAGTAATACAAACTCCAACAGCTCTCAAAAAAATGTAAAAGTAATGAACTCAAACGATGAGCCTAGCGAAAAAGATAAGAGCAATCTGATAGCTGAAGTTTTACCAAAATCAAACTCTGAAAGTAATTTAGTCGAGAATATCACTGAAACAAATGCCCTAAAATCGGATTCAAATTCAGAAGATGAAAATAGTTTTCAAAAAGACATAATTATTAAAAGTGATGATGTTAAGAAAGATAAGAAATCTAGAAAATTTAGAATTCAATTCGGGGGAAGTAGATCCAAAATTGGAGAAGAAACCTTGGCTCTTCAAACAGCAATTTAGCATTAGAATTTTTTAAATAGAATAAAATCTATCAACAATCAATTAATATATAACAAAATGAAATACCTGAAAGAAACATTATTTACTGCTTTAATTACATTATTCAGCATTACGAGTTATGCTCAAAAAACATCTGTAGATTCTCTATTCGTAGAAATAGATAACAAAATAGAGGTTAAGATGAGCATTTATGAGTATTCAGATTTAAAAGAAAATGTCGGCAAGCATTTAGTAGAATTGCAGGAAATTCTTAAAGTAAATCAAGATGTTCCACAAAATTCATCCTACATTATATCTTTTAAACCTGGTGAAAAACTGACAATTAAAAGCAAAGAAACAACAGAAACAATAATTTGGAAAAACGGAGAGAATAACCCGTATAAGTTTAAGAATAGTTGTGAAGTGATTACGGATAACTATCAGATATATATCGATTTTAATGACTATGAAGATTTAATTTCTGAAAATTTAATTACTAAGATTACGGAAGCTGTTGATAACACATTAGCAAATAATAGTAGGAGATCAAAGCTTTTCAAATATTCATTTGAAAAGGATAGCCTTGTTAAAAATGAGAATTATGGTATTGGGAAAACAGGCGATATGTTATCCTTAAAAGCTGGTGTAGGTGCAAACCTCATTAAAAATCAACCTGTTATTGATCTATCAGGTGAAATTGCATTTATTTTTCAAAAGAAAGGAATTCTAAAAAATCAATATTACCTATCCTATAATCTGCTATATGATTTTGTTGATAATTCATCAATTGACATCAATAGCTTCCTTAATGTTGGTTACAGATACAACTTTTCAAATAATAAAGATGACAGCAATTGGTTAGGACTAGAACTAGGTTACCTGGTTTCCAAAAATGGTGATATGTTCGACGATAATACATTTAGGTTTGGTTTTAATTGGCAAGTAGGAAATAATATTACAATATCACCACAATTGTACATATCCTCAGAACAAACCTATCCAGGCTTACGAATAGGTTTTGGGTTTTAAATAATATAGGTGATATTTATTTAGGGCATCTTTATTTACTCTTTTTGGAATGAAAACTAAATAGTTAAAAAACTAGTTAGCAATCCAATAGATTTATTTATAGATGCCCTTATGCTAATAAGTTTGAGTTTGTTAAAAACTCTAGATATCCAGCATATTTCCAACTCACAAAGTGCTTTCAGAATAAATAAGGTAAAATCCAACAATGAAATTAGTTTGATAACTTAAAATTGATGTAGCTCAGTTTTCGTTACACAGATTTAAACAATCAATAATTTTAAAAATACACACTTGAAGTAAGTATTCATTTTTTTTGTAGCATAATATATAACCATATAAATACGATGAAAATGAAACAAATTTTACTTTTTTTAATGACGCTATTCTCTTTAAGCGTATTTGCACAAGGAGTTACGACCTCCAGTATGCAAGGAACAGTTAATGATGACGCTGGGATTCCATTAATGGACGCAGAAGTTATTGCAACCCATCTGCCATCAGGAACTACTTATGAAACTTCCACCAATTTTGATGGTAAGTTCTATTTTCCAAATGTTCGAGTTGGTGGTCCTTACAAGGTAGTAGTAAGTTATGTTGGTTTTGAAAATAGAACTTACACAGACATTGTTTTAGGTCTTGGACAGAGTTATAATCTGAAAGTAATAATGGAAACAGGAGGTTTGCTAGATGAAGTAGTTATTTCTTCCAAAAGAGGAATAGGAGATCCTTCTAAAACGGGTGCTTCTGTAAATTTAAGCAGAAAGAAAATTGATGCACTACCAACTATCAGTAGAAGTATTGATGATTTTACACGCTTAACACCACAATCCAATGGTACCTCTTTTGCTGGTACATCTAGCAGATTTAATAATTACACCATAGATGGAAATATTTACAACAATAATTTCGGTTTGGGTAATTCTCAGTTTGCTGGAGGAAATCCAGTTTCTTTAGATGCAATTGAAGAAGTACAAGTAAACTTAGCTCCTTACGATGTAAGAACTGCAGGATTTACTGGTGCTTCTGTAAACGCAGTAACAAAATCTGGAGACAACCAATTTACGGGATCAGTTTATTACTACCTACGAAACGACCAAATGACAGGTGATTTAGTTGGGGATTTACGTTTGAATAAAGACGATTCTAAAACAGAAATACAAGGGTTTACTGTTGGAGGTCCAATTATTAAAAACAAGTTGTTTTTCTTTTTTTCTTATGAAGAAGAAGAAGAATTAGTGCCAAGCTTCAACAAAACTGCATTACGTCCAGGAGAAACTCCTGATAACGTATCTATTTCAAGAGTTCCTGCGAATTTATTACAAGATGTTAGAAACAGCATGTTAGACTTATACGACTACCAAACTGGTCCTTTTGAAGGTTATAGCTTTGCATCAGAACAAACTCGTTTTAACGCTAGATTAGATTGGAACATCAATAAAAATCATAAGTTTATGACGAGGTATAACAGGTATACAAGTTTTAGCGATATACCCACAAATGGTAATTCCATCCGTTTTATAGATACCCGTTATAGAAATACGGACAGAACAGGAATCGAAGCAATGAATTTTAAAAATACAAATTACACCAACGACAGAGAAGTTTCCTCTTTAGTTGGAGAATTGACTTCTGTTTTAGGCAAAAATTGGTCTAACCAATTGAATATTGGTTACACTTCTATTCAAGATCCAAAACGAGGAATACCAGGCGGACAAGCGTTTCCATTTATTGAAGTGCTAGAACCAGGTCCAGCAGGAGATCCATTGTATTATTTCTCTTTAGGAAACGAATTGTTCTCTGTAGGGAATTTATTAGAAAACCAAATTTTCAATGTCACCAATGATGTATCTTACTTTTATAAAGAACATAAATTTACAGCTGGAGCCAACTTTGAGCGCATGACTTTCGACAATGCATTCAACCCTGTATTCAACGGTTTTTATCGTTTTAATACCTATCAAGCTTTTGAAGATGCTATCATAAATAGAGTACCTGGAGCATTACCAGATGCATTTGCAAGAAGTTATGCTTTAGATGGCTCTACAACTCCTCCAACAGACCAAACAATCTTTAACCAAATTGGTATCTACTTTCAAGATGAATGGCAAGTTACTGATAATTTGAAACTGACTGCTGGTTTAAGAGTTGACTTACCATTTTATGAAACACCTATTCCAAGAAATCAACTCTTAGGTGATTTAGTGGATGCTAGAAGAGATCCAAATAGTGATTTGTTTATAGATCAAAACTGGGGCTTTCAGGACAATGATGGAAATACATTTACACCGGATGTAAGTCAATTTCCAGACGTAAATCCATTATGGTCTCCTAGAGTTGGTTTTAACTGGGATTTAAATGGAGATGGCACAACTCAAGTAAGAGGTGGAACTGGAATATTTTCAGGAAGACTTCCTTTTGTATGGTTGTCTAACCAAGTGAATGGTTCTGGTGTGGTTAGAGGAGGTCTAGGCTTTGAAGGAGAAGAAGTAGCTGATTCAGGACTTTTTGGTTCAGATTGGCAATTTGATCCAGATGTAACTTTTGGAAATCCTGAAAATCCAGAGCAAACCTTATCTAACGAGTTAAATCTAACGGATAGAAACTTCAAATTACCCCAAGTTTGGCGTTCTAATTTAGCTCTAGATCATCAATTGCCATATGGTATTGTTGGAACTTTAGAATTGATGTATTCTCAAGATATCACCACACCAATTGCATACAATTCTATTTTAAGAGAACCAGACGGTTTGTTAAACGGTCCAGATGAAAGACCTTATTGGGAAGGAAGTTATTCAAACGATGACCAATTTAGAAATGTATTTTTATTGACCAATGCGGACAAAAAGGCAGACTACTACTCGGTTACAACACAATTTTCAAAAGATTTTGATAATGGTTTTTCTACCTTCATAGCTTATACACATTCTCGATCTAGAGATTTAGACGCCGCTGGTGGAAGCCAAGCTCAATCATTATGGGCAAATACAGTTAAAGAAGATAGAAATAATCCAGAATTGAGTTTTTCTGCATTTGATATTCCTCACCGTTTTATTGGTAACCTAGCATATTCTACTGAAAATACTACTATTTCTGTTTTTTACCAAGGAAGTAATGCAGGGAGATTTAGTTATACTTATTCTGGAAACTTTGGAGATTCTTCAAACCGTTTGATGTATATCCCAAACAATGCTTCCGAATTAAATTTTGAAGAATTTCAAGTAAACAATCAAACGGTTACAGTAGAGCAACAGATTGCTGCTCTTGATGCATATATTGATCAAGATGATTATTTAAGTGAAAATAGAGGTAGTATTGCAGAACGAAATGGTGCATTAAGACCATGGTTGCATCGATTTGACGTACGTTTAACACAAAATGTACAATTTACAAAAGATGCTAAGAATACAGTACAATTTTCTTTAGACTTCTTAAACTTAGGTAATTTATTGAATTCAGATTGGGGTGTACCTGAATTTGCGAACCAATCTTCTTTATTAAACTACCGCGGAAGAAATGATCAAGGTGAACCAATATACAGATTGAATACCGTTTCAGGGACATCTGAACTACCAACTGAAACTTTTAGAAACACAAACAGTATAGGTGATACATGGAGACTTCAATTAGGAGTTAGGTATACCTTCAACTAAACTAATTTTATTCAAATCAAAGCCCCAACAACGGGGCTTTTTTTGTTTTTATAATTTACACCAATAATTTTTGTTTCTTTGTGGATTATAATTTAAGCCACAAATCTAAATCAAAAATATATGCGCTCACTTCTACCTACTTTTATACGATTCCCATTATATGCTATTGTGCTGTTTTGTTGTACACTCATTATCAAGTTAGATTTTATGGCTGGAGAATTTAAAGAAGATTCTTTAACCGAACGCTCACAAGAAATTGCCTTGTTGGTATCCGTTCTACTTTTGGCTTTTATAAGTATCAAATTTGAAGCTTTTCGTTATTTCAATAGTATATTGAGTTTGTTTCTATTTACTCATCTAATCAGGGAATTTGATTCTATTTTAGACAAAGTAAACGATGGATTATGGCAAATTTTAGCATTTAGTGTTGTAGCAATTGCCATTATCATTCTTATCAAGCACTGGAAATTATTCTGGAAACAAGTAGTAGAAATACAGCATCAGCTTGCTTTTGGAATATTTACAATTGGTTTATTTACACTACATGTATTTTCTCGGTTATATGGAAAAAGTGACAATTGGGAAAATTTACTCGGAGATGGATACTTTAGAACCATAAAGGATGCTTCAGAAGAAAGCATAGAGCTATTAGGTTACACCATTATTTTGATAGCAGTAACGGAAATAGCCTACCTTACATATAAAACAAATTCATTAAAATCTGCATAATCGTGTTAGATCAAATCTTAGAGTGGGACACTCAATTATTTTTATATTTAAACAACCTAGGAAGTAGGGAGTGGGATTGGTTATGGATTACCATCACCGAAAAATGGACATCAATTCCTTTGTACTTAGTCTTACTCTACCTCATTTATAAAAAGTTCAACTTAAAGAGTCTGGGAATCTCTTTGTTAATCGCCCTTATTCTAGTTACCTTAAACGACCAATTAGCTGGGTTTTTTAAGTATTTTTTTGAACGTCCAAGACCTTGCAATGAAGACTTTATGGAATTTGGTAGGTTTGTTGCAAAACGCTGTGGAAAATTCGGTTTTTATTCTGCACACGCCTCAAGCAGTATGGCAATAGCTATATTTATTGGTAGGGTTTTAAAACCTATTTTTCCTAAAATTTTACTTTGGCTATTGCTTTGGTCTTTTATAATTACCTATAGCCGCATCTACATTGGCGTTCATTATCCAGGCGATATTTTAGTTGGATTTACGGTTGGTTTTTCCTTAGGTAATTTTGGCTATTATCTGTTTCAAAAATTTCAACGGAAATACAATACCTGATTCTGTTGAAATGCATCAGTTTTCAAAATCAACTTTTTAGTTTACAATTTCATGAAATAGTACTTCTCACATACAATTAATAGGATTATTTACGTTTACATCTATAGATATATTTTATCTTTGAATTGTTATAAAAATTGTTATATGAAATCTTTTCAAATTGTTTTTTTCCTTTTTTTAGTCTCATTTACTAGCCTCACTGCACAACAATCTGCCGTGCAAAATAATGAAATTTCTACTTTTCAGGAAGGCTTAGATTTATTTCAAAAAAAGCAATTTGCATCAGCTAAAATTTTATTTACCCGTGTAGCAGAATCTACTTCTCAAAGGCAGTTGAAATCCAACGCTAAGTTTTATGAAATTAGTTCTGGTTTAAAGTTGAATGAAGCGAATGCTGCAATTGCCATGGAAGATTTTATCCGAAACCACCCGACCAGCAACAAACGCAATGAAGCATTTTTTCAGATTGGGAATTACTATTTTGATATTTCCAATTACAAATCGGCTAGACGTTGGTTCAACCAAGTAGATGTCTATAATTTAGAAAAGGAGTTGCAATCTGAATTCTACTTTAAGTTTGCTTATGCTGCTTTTAAAAGCGACGACTTAAAGAGGGCAAATTCCTATTTCAACAGGGTTAAAAATCATGAAAAATATGGTACACAAGC
>Ga0307945_1001573_pt1 | contig 17971 bp, 23 predicted proteins | sample OrgLakmetagen228_FD_201818 | JGI IMG/M metagenome (GOLD analysis project Ga0307945, IMG submission 201818) | Saline water microbial communities from Organic Lake, Antarctica - #228 | ecosystem: Environmental > Aquatic > Non-marine Saline and Alkaline > Saline | place: Antarctica: Organic Lake...
CTGAGTGCTGATTGTGGTGTGCCAATGCTGAATGCTGAGAGTCGTTTGTGTTATGCTGAATTCTGAGTGTTGAGCGCTGGCCGTGGTGTGCTCAATGCTGATTGCTGAGTGCTGGTTGTGGTGTGCTAAATGCTGTGTGCTGAACTTTGGCCGTGGTGTGCTGAGTTCCAAGCGTTGATTGTTGGCTGAGTTGTGCTAAATGCTGAGTGATGGTTGCAGTGTGCTAAATGCTGTGTGCTGAACTTTGGCCGTGGTGTGCTGAGTTCCAAGCGTTGAGTGTTGGCTGAGTTGTGCTAAATGCTGAGTGATGGTTGCAGTGTGCTAAATGTTTAGTCTTGAGCGTTGGCCGTGGTGCGCTGGGTTCCATATGCTGAATGTTGGCTGTGTTGTGCTAAATGCTGAGTGATGGTTGCAGTGTGCTTAAGTGCATCGTTGAGCGTTGGCCGTGGTGCTTGCTGAGAGGTGGCTAGCTGTGAGGTGGCTAGCTGAGAAATGGCTAGCTGAGAAATGGCTAGCTGAGAGGTGGCTAGCTGTGAGGTGGCTAGCTGTGAGGTGGCTAGCTGTGAGGTGGCTAACTGAGAGGTGGCTAGCTGTGAGGTGGCTAGCTGTGAGGTGGCTAGCTGAGAGGTGGCTACCTGTGAGGTGGCTAGCTGTGAGGTGGCTAGCTGAGAAGTGGCTAGCTGAGAGATGGCTAGCTGTTGTAAGACAGATCAGATACCACGGCAAGGCTGTTTGAACCTAACGTCAGTGGACTGTTCACGTGTATGTGCAGACGGGTGACCTTAAAGTCTATGACGCTGTGCTGCAAAGAATTGGTTAAACATTGCTTCAAGACTCCACACGTTTTGCACATTGAACATTGATCTCATTGCCGACTCTTTATTGACTGTCTGCATGTGCGCAAGTGGCTCACTTGCACTTCCTTCGTACTTATTTTGCTGTCCTGACATAACTGAGCGACTCTCCCCAAAAACCCTTTATGAAACACATGTGTCAAATAAAAAACAAGGGTGTGCATTTATGCATCCTTTGCTCACAATGCGACAATGCCTGAGGATTCTTTCTTCGTTCACATTCTCATCCTTCGTTTGCGAAAACTGACGCAGGATGAAAAACTGCTCGGGGGCGCCGTGGGCAAACGTATTAAACTTGAAAGCGTTGTGTACGACTTCTTTATGCAAGTGAGTACTCTTTGGTTCGTGCTGCATTTTTGTGTGCTGCACGATGCCCAGGATATCAAGGCTACTCAATTGAGCTGCGTGCAGGTGCCTTGGTATGCAAAGTACTAGATTTAATGTTGTGTTGTGCATGACGTTTTGATGCTACTGAGCACCGTCATGTGTGCATACCGCACCATTATTGGGATATATTTAAACCGTAACAGAGTGAATTGAATAAGGCTGGCTGCAGGACGCATTACTTACTAGGGATGTTAAAAGTATTTTAGTATGAGTACTAAAAAGAACCTTTTAGTCGCTCACCCAACCCCTCTTGAAAGTTGCAGTACTGGCACGCACCCAGATTTGTCTTCTGTCATTCATTTTTGGTTCCTTTCTAGTCACACCTCCTTATAATTTGTACTATGTGTTTTTGTTATTCCACTTGTGCTTTCCTCATTTCCCAGAGGTTTGGCGTCCGGCCAGCTGCTGAGATGCACTTAGCTGCGTTCCTCATTTCCATCACCAAGTTCAGGTAAACTGGGCAAAGGCTGCTATGAGCAAATGATCTGACAACAGTTCAGATCATCTGCTCATTCTGCTGTTGTAGTTTATGCTCCTGCAACTGCTGGCGCTTGTACCAAGCCATTAGACAAAACAAAACAAAGGTTTGGTTGTGAATGGCATGCATGAAATAGCTACAGCCTACTTCAATGTCGTTACAAACTCCAGAGAAATTTTGCATAGACAAAACAAAGGTTTTGAACTTTGTTAATTATTGATGTATTGTCGACCTGTCATGCATAGACGTTGCAAGACGAGGTTTAAATTCAGAGGCGGCAGCGGCTTATATTGCCTCTTCTCCTGCATACAGCCCTGGACTTTTATGGCAGGGCACACCTAAACTCGTGCACCTGTAAACACACAATCCATACACACACGTACGCCACAGGCAGCAGCATGCTAAGATCCGAGTGTTCAGCAGGCTGCTTGGTCTGGATGACCCACTCCCAGCGATTGCCACCGAATTTTACTCCGCGTTGCTCAACAGGTGATGCACATTCCGAATTCATTGGTGTGTGTGTGCTTCGTATGTAGGAGCAAATACTTGAGCTTGTGATTGTGATTGTGATTGAGCGTGTGATTGTGATCGTGATCGTGATCATGATCGTGATCGTGATCGTGATCGTGATTGAGTTTGAGCTTGAGCTTGTGATTGTAGTTGCGGTTGTGATTGTGGTTGCGGTTGTGATTGTGATTGTGATTGTGACTGTGATTGTGATTGCGTGTGTGTGATTGTGATTGTGTGTATGTGTAGTATGTGTATTCAAGTACGTCCAGCAGGTTGCAAGCATAATACATTATGATATGAGCTTTGTAAACTCACATGGCTTGACTGCTTAATTCATTGCTGTGCGCTTCACTGAGAGGTGTCATAAATAGGCCCATAACCCCAGCTCTGTTTGTGTGTGTGAACAAACGCGTTAAAGTCACACCTGACACAGGTTGCAATCTTCCGTATTACGATTGATAATGCACACACACGCACACACGCACTTGAGTGTGTAAACAAACACGTTAAGTTCACAACTGATACAGGTTACAATTTTCCATGTTACGATTGATAATGCACACACACGCACGCACGCACACTCGCACTTGCGTGTGTAAACAAACATGTTGAGCTCACACCTGATACAGGTTACACTCTTCCGTGTAACATTCGATAATGCACACACACGCACACAAGCACGCACACACACTCACACTTGCGTGTGTTAAAAAACACGTTGAGTTCACACCTGTTACAGGTTACACTCTTCCGTGTAACATTTGATAATGCACACACACGCACACACGCGCACACACACACACTTGTATGTACACTTTCACTCAGGATGCATGCACGTGCTGGACCTCTTGTTGGGGAGGCGGCAGAGGGCAGCAGCCAGGTCAAATGCAAGGTAAGCTTAGAAGTTGTACGTCAAGCTGGCCAAGGGTTGTGACTGTTTGTATGGGTGTATGAGGTGAAGAGTGTCACGAGCCATAACTGTTTATCTAGGCGTCTAGGATGGAAATTTCATTATGTGCAGCCACATAGGGTAACTACTTGGTTTTGACCAACCCTTGGCATGCGGGGGCTAAAGTGAAAGATGCATGTTAATGCAACAGGACTCACTGACAAAGGGGCCAAGGCACTTAAAGTAGCATTACAAGCTGTACCCCCCCCGCCAATAGGCCACTGTCAAAGGGGCTTGTGTCGTTCATTATGTCACGTTATGTCACATTATGGCACATTATGTCACATTATGGCACATTATGTCACAATATGTCACATTGTGTCACAATATGTCACGTCATGTCACGTCATGTCACAATGTGTCACATTATGTCACATTATGTCACATTATGTCACATTATGTCACGTCATGTCACATTATGTCACGTTATGTCACATTATGTCACATTATGTGCAATCCTATACCACCAACCACTGCAATGGCACCTGTGGTATGGTTTGTGTCGTTTATTATGTGCAATTCTATACCACCAACCATTGCAATGGCACCTGTGGTATGCTTTTAGTGCACAGCCCTAGTAGGCCTACTGTCAAAGGGGCTTGCGTCGTTCATTATGTGCAATCCTATACCACCAACCACTGCAATGGCACCTGTGGTATGGTTTTAGTGCACAGCCCTAGTAGGCCTACTGTCACCACTATCAAAGGAACTTTATGTTACAATGAGTAACCCCCCGCCAACAGACCACTGTCAAAGGGCCTTGTATCATTCATTATGCACAATCCTGTACCACTAACTATCGCCAAAGCACTTATTGTATGGTTTTTATGCACAGCCGATGCCCACACGTCGTTGCCAATGCAATGAATTGCTTTCTACCTCTTACTTAATAACTTGACAATTTGGGGGCCTTGGTGGGATTTGTAAACTGTAAATTTTACTGCTCACGGATCACTGCCAAAGCACCTGGTCTGATGAATCATGCAACCTTAGGCACACAGATCACTGTCAAAGCACCTGCTTTCAATGAATTACTGCATAATGCAACCCAGTGCCCGCACAGATCATTGCCAAAGCACCTGGTCTGATGAATCATGCAACCTTGGGCACACAGCAGATCACTGTCAAAGCACCTGTTTTCAATGAATTAATGCGCCCACACAGATCATTGTCAAAGCACCTGGTCTGATTAATCATGCAACCTTGGGCACAAAAATCACTGTCATAGCACCTGCTTTCAATGAATCAATGCATAATGCAACCCTGTGCCCACACAGATCATTGCCAAAGCACCTGGTCTGATGAATCATGCAACCTTGGGCACACAGATCACTGTCAATGAATTAATGCATATTGCAACCCCGTGCCCACACAGATCATTGCCAAAGCACCTGGTCTGATGAATCATGCAACCTTGGGCACAAAAATCACTGTCAAAGCACCTGCTTTCAATGAATAAATGCAACCCCACGCCCACACAGATCATTGCCAAGGCATCTCGAGAGCTGCTGCGTGGCTCTTACTCAGTGGCCAATGAGGATCTCTCTAATCTCAGTGACACCCTGCGGCGCTGGGTGGGTGGCTGTGTGTGCCCTACAGTGGCTGTGTGTGCCCTCCCGTGTTTGATGTGCTGAGAGTTTTTGCAGTCGGGTGGGTGGCTGTGTGTGTGTCCTCCCTTGCTTTGATGTGTTGAGAGGTTTTGCAGTCGGGTGGGTGGCTGTGTGTGTGTCCTCCCTTGCTTTGATGTGTTGAGAGGTTTTGCAGTCGGGTGGGTGGCTGTGTGTGTGTCCTCCCTTGCTTTGATGTGCTGAGAGGTTTTGCAGTCGGGTGGGTGGCTGTGTGTGTGTCCTCCCCTGCTTTGATGTGCTGAGAGTTTTTGCAGTCGTGATACAACCACATTGCTCAGTAATCAGCAACACATGCTGCTACCCTCAGGAACTTCATCATAGCAGGTGGGTGCCTGTGTATGCCAAGATTGCTTCAAATGAAAGAAGTATAAAGTAGTTGGTGAGGTATGCCAGTCTACATGACAGGTGTAGGTGCCCTGCTTGTGCCGTGATCCTGTGAATTTGTACGCAGGGCAACTTAAGTGAGTCTGAGCATATGCTGTGGTAGCTCATAACCTCAGCTTCAGTATGAGGCTCGATTGGTTTCAGTTTGATGAAGTGGTGTGCAAGAAGTTTCCCCTTGAGGTGCAAACAAGGAGCAGTTCAAGACTTGTGAGTAGGTTTGGCCAGAACCATACATATGTTGGCAGGGAAATCACCATACGGTCATATATGGTGTATATACACGGTTCTGGCCCACCCTACTTGTGGCATTTTTTTAAGTATAGGATCAAACGCAGGGGAGGTTGTTCTTTGGTTTCCCGAAAAGGTCGCGGATTGGTGTGGTGTCAGGAACCTTGGTTTTCAGTTTCCTGGAGGTTGCGGATTGGTGTGGTGTCAGAAAGCTTGATCTTAAGTTTCCCGAAAAGGTCGCGGATTGCTGTGGTGTCAGGAACCTTGGTTTTCAGCTTCCTGGAGGTTGCGGATTGGTGTGGTGTCAGAAAGCTTGATCTTAAGTTTCCCGAAAAGGTCGCGGATTGCTGTGGTGTCAGGAAGCTTGGTTGTTGCAGGAAGGGGACAAGGTTGTTGCAGGAAGGGACAAGGAAGCTTGGTTGTTGCAGGAAGGAGGCTTGTTGCAGGAAGGGGACAAGGTTGTTGCAGGAAGGGGACAAGGGAAAAGGTCCTTGAGCAGACGCACGCACACTTGACTGCAGACTGTACCGCCAGTGTGAATAAATGCACACACACGTGACTGCAGACTGTACTGCCCGTGTGGTTAAACGCACACACACACACACACACACGTGACTGCAGACTGTACCGCTCGTGTAGTTAAACGCACGCACACTCCAATGCAGACTGTACCGCCAGTTTGGGTACACTGTGCAAGAACGGTACCTATGTGCAATGAAGCACTGTACGTACATTGTACGCCTAAGTTGCACTGTACGTACATTGTGCGCCTGAGTTGCAGTGTACGTACATTGTGCGCCTGAGTAGCACTGCACGTACATTGTGCGCCTGAGTAGCACTGCACGTACATTGTACGCCTGAGTAGCACTGTACGGAGCAGTTGCACTGTACCTATAAGTACATTGCAGGCCAGAGCTGGTGAGCAGGCAGACCTGCATGTTTCAATCGTACCAGCAACCAATCTTTTCACCTACACAGCCGCACACCCACATGCTCATACACTTACGCTCACACGTATGTGACGTGCCTGCAGGCGGGTAATGATGAGGAGCAGCAGATAGACCTAGAGGTGTGCCTGGAGGTTGCGCTGAAAGCTTGGTATAAGCAGGTGAGCAGTGGGTGCGTATATATGTAGGGTTGGCCAGAACCATATATATACGGTGTATATACAGTGTTTTTGGCAGAAGAATCACCAAATATACGGTCATATACGGTGCATATATACGGTTCTGGCCAACCCTATATATATGGTATGGTGCATATGTGGTAGATTAATATATGGTGCAAGCAGATGAGCAGAGCTGCGTGACATGTGCCTTGTGTGTGCATGTGCACAGTAGTGGGTGTTGTGTATGTATAGATGAGCAGAGCTGTGTGACATGTGCCTAGTGTGTGCATGTGCACAGTAGTGGGTGGTAGATTATTATATGGTGCAAGCAGATGAGCAGAGCTGTGTGACATGTGCCTGGTGTGTGCATGTGCACAGTAGTGGGTGTTGTGTAAATATAGATGAGCAGAGCTGTGTGACATGTGCCTAGTGTGTGCATGTGCACAGTAGTGGATGTTGTGTATATATATGGTATATGTGGTATATGAATATATACCATGAATATATGGTATATGAATACATATGGTACGTGGTATGAGCAGGTGAGACGTGCTGCGTGATGTGTGTGCATGTGTGCATAAGTGTATAGAATGTGTTCATGTGTGATATATGTTTTGTGTGTATGTGTCTATGTGTGTATGTGTGTATGTATGATTTACTTATGGCATGTGGTACAAGCAGGTGAGTAATTCTGTGCAACTGCCACCTTGATGTGCATTTATTTCATTCGTGTGCGTTGGTATGTGTGTGCATGTGTACAAAAGTGTAGTACGTGCGTCGGGTGCGTGGTGCAGAGGCACGTGGGTGATGCTGTGTGGCATGTCCCTTGCATGTGTGTGTGTATTGTGCAGTATGTGTATGTGTGTGTGCAAGGTGCGTGGTGCAGAGGCATGTGGGTGATGCTGTGTGGCATGTCTTTTGTTTGTATGTGTGTGTATCGTGCAGTATGTGTATATATGTCTAAAGTGTGTGGTACGAGCACGTGGACGATGCTGCGTGACATGTCCCTTGCATGTTTGTGTGTGTGTGCGTATCGTGCAGTTTGTGTATATATGTATAAGGTGTGTGGTACGAGCACGTGGATGATGCTGCGTGGCATGTCCCTTGCATGTTTGTGTGTGTGTGTGCGTATTGTGCAGTTTGTGTATATATGTGTGTGGTACGAGCAGGTGGACGATGCTGCGTGGCATGTCACAGTCATGCTACAGCCAAAAGGGCTCACTTGTGTGTTTGTCTTGACACCAATTGCTCGAGCGCGCCTGTACGTGCACTGGTGTTGTTGTGAACACCCATGTTTTTGTGTGTGTGCGTACACTCACGTGACACACGCGTGTCTGAACAGCTTGACAACCGCGTTGGACCCACAAGTGCACACACACACACACACACACACATATACGTACATACACAATGTACATGTACACACACATATACATACACAATGTACACACACATGTACACACACATGTACATGTACACACACATATACGTACCTACACAAGCATACACATGCACACTCTTATATGCACACACATGCACACACACGCAATCTGGTGGGCATATACACACACTTTAAAAAACAAACGCGCACACGCACACACACACGCATACACACACGCATACACACACGCATACACACACACGCACACACACACACACATACACTTGCACACATCTGCGCAGTACTCCTTGGATACTGCTGCCCTGGTTGCCTCCCTGGACGAGTCCATCACTACAAAAGACGTGACGCCTGATGACTTTGCGAACTTTATCAAGCAGGTGGGTTCGTGTTCTGGAAATGACGTGACGCCTGATGACCGTGAAATTTATCAAGCAGGTGGGTTCACTTTTTTCCTGTGGCAGGGCTCCAGCCAATGAGGGCGCTAGCTTGAAATCCTAGCCGTGCTCATCCTGTTTTCTGTATTCTAATACGCTCGCTTCCATTCCGGCAAATAAGGGTGCAATTCTCATTCTATTGCATGCTCTACTTCTACATTTTACATCCGTGCACGCTCACTTTCACTTTCACGCCGGCCAATGAAGGTGCTAGCTTAAAAGTTTTCACTGTGCATGCTTTACATTTTGCACTCCTAAACGCCTCGTTTCATTTTGGCAAGTTAGAGCTGAGGGCGCAATTAATTCTTTTTTGCATACTCTTTTGCATTCACATATACGCTCACTTTTATGCCGGCTGATGAGGGTGGGCTGGCTTGAAACATGTATTTATCGGATTTCATACTTTTGTACATTTGTACAAACTTAATTTTCACTCCGGATGCAAAGAGCACGAGCTTGGAGTCTTCTTTAATGCATGCTCCCATGCATGCATTTGTACACACTCACTTTCACACCGGCTACAAAGAGCGCGAGCCGTTCCTTATGCATGCTCTCATTAAACATTCTACTTTCACTATGGCAGGTGTGTGTGCATGTGTGTGTGTGTGTGTGTGATCAACGGCTAGGCCTAGGTGGACCTCAACACAACACACACACAAGCACACGCACACATACACAAACACACACACTCACATGCAAACGCACACGTAACACACGCACACGCACACACACAGATAACACGCACGCACTCTTGCAAATCACACACACACAAACATATACACACTCACTCGCAACACACACACATACACAAACACACAAACACACATACGTACATGCTCACACTCCTTCCTTGCAGCTGGACCCCGTGCGGCAAGATGCCATGAACCCGCACCTCCTGACCAGCATGTATAGAGCTGCATCTCGCCAGGCTGGTGCCCATCCCAGGAACTACGATATGATGCAGGCCTTGGCGGGTTCACTGCTGCAAGAGGTGTGCGACCTTGATATGTGCACACACACACACAAACACACACACACACACACACAAACACACACACACACACACACATACACGCGCGTGCACGTGTGCTCTCGCAGAGAACCAAGCATATGGGCACACGCACGCAAGTCCACACAAAAACACATTGCTGCAAAAGGCGAGGATAGCAAGCATGATGAAGAGCACGCAATAGAGACACAAATTTACCATCATGCGTGCACACACACACACACACACACACACACACACACACACACACATGTATGTGCACATAGTCTCAAACACACACACACACACTCACACACAAACACGCATACACGTACGCACACACGTGCTCTTGTCTTCAGGGATTTGTGGGCATGAGCACACTCAGATGAACACACTAGTAGCAGTGCACACGCACGCTCACACTTACACACACGCATAATCCCACACGTACATACACGCACGTGCTCTGGGACATAAGGGCTGTGTGGGCAAAACAAGTCCAGAATGGGATCAGAAGCAGTGCGCTACAACACAAATACACACACAAACACACACACAATTACACACACACATGTGCTCTTGCACGCAGGGCTTTGTGGGCACGAACACGTTCAGAGGGAGATTAGAAGCAGTGCGCTACAACACAACAAATACACACACAATTACACACACACACACACACACACATGTGCTCTTGCACGCAGGGCTTTGTGGGCACGAACACGTTCAGAGGGAGATTAGAAGCAGTGCGCTACAACACAACAAATACACACACAATTACACACACACACACACATGTGCTCTTGCACGCAGGGCTTTGTGGGCACGAACACGTTCAGAGGGAGATTAGAAGCAGTGCGCACACCTCCCCCATACGACGATTTCCGGCAGCTAGAAGAGTCCTGGAGTGCTATGCGCACAGTGGTTGAGGTGTGTGTGTGTCTCTGTTTACTTGTACGTAATCCATCACCATCTCACGATGCAAACGTAATAGAACCGGAGTGCTATGCGCACAGTGGTTGAGGTGTATGTGTGTGTGCGTGCGTGCGTGTGTGTGAGAAGGTGTACATACGTGCTGCGGCCAGCAGCATGGACTACATTCCTTGATGTGAAGGGGGGTGTGCGTGCGTGTGTGTGTGTGTATGTGCGTGTGCGGAGTCAGTGTACTGTAGGTTGGTGTTTGCGGTGTGTGTATATGTTTGGCGAATAAGTGTACCGTGTGGTAGGACAGTGTTTGAGGTGCATATGTGTTCTTGCAGACTAAGTACACATAAAGCAGGTAACTGGTTGAGATGTGTGTTTGCACGTGTCTGTGTGTGTGTGTATGTGTGTGTGTGTGCAGCAAAGTAGGCCGAGGTTATGTGCAGAAAAAGCGTACCAAGAACTAGGTACCTATTGAATTGTGCAATTGTGTAGAGAAAGGGGTACAATAAAGCAGGTTGCACGATAAAGTAGGCCAGGAGTCCAGGTGCGCGCTGCAGGTCTGTATTTCACATAAAAAGTCAGCACTCTGACGTGTCTTATCAGACAATAATAAACAACTGGTTCCAGGTAAGTCGGTACCTGTCACTAGGGTTTGCTTGAACCGTATATATATACACTGTACACGACCGTATATTTGATGATTTCCTTGCCAAAAATACCTGATATGCACCGGATATACCAGATATATTGTTATGGCCGACCCTAATTATCACACACGCATGATAATGTGAATTTTATTGCAATACGGTCACGCGGAAAACCTTGCTTTCATGTCACCCCCAAACCTGGCAATTTCATGAATTGGTTGTACGTCTGTACGTACATACGTACACACGTAGGTCTGAATGCACGTATGTCTGTATGTCTATAAGTTCTTACGCCCTGTATGTAAGCATGTAAGTGTGCACTGACCCAAAAGGGCAACTTCAAATAATGAGCCAAAATGCACAAGCATACATGTAGACATGCTCTCTCACACACACACACACACACACACACACACACACACACACACACACACACACACACACACATATGCGCACATGTACACACACACACACACACACACATACACACACACACACATACACACACACACATACACACACACACTACACATGCTCACGCAAACAGGCTCAAATGGAGGTACTGGACCAGGATGACGTCATTAGGTGTACGCTCCCCATGTACATTGACCTGGCCAAGCGACTAGATGAGCAGCTGGTACGTATGGTCCGATCTTTTGTGCGCCTCTGATCGGTTCATGTAAATCACGCATGACCCAATCTTGTGAGCTTCTTATAAGTTAACGTGATTCGGGTACAAGCCAATTGTGATCCAATGAAATTTATGAGCTTTAACAGCCCATTTTATTGATTGAATATTGAAGCTTGTGGTAAAGATACCCGTCACACAGCAAGGGACAAAGCCAGGAGGTTTTTTTTTGTACCAGGTGGCTTTGCTTCCTGAATTGGGTTAGCCAATACCGTATGTAGTATAAAGTATGAATACACCGCATGTGACCGTGTAATTGGATGCCAAAGATGACGAATGTATGCACCGTGTATGTGCGTATACTTGGTCATTTCCCTGCCATTAATACCGTACATACACCGTGTATATATATGGTTCTGGCCAGCCTGGTCCTAAACGATGTTGGGGGGGCTTTGTCTGCCTGCACAGCTTGTCCTTCCTTTGCACGTGTGTTGCACTCAAACTCCGATTTTTTCCATCCACCTTCTGACCTCTGAGAGGTAACATACATAACTCACATATTTCATACAACGTACATGACTCATACATTTCATACAACGTACATAATTCACATATTTCATACAACGTACATAACTCATATATTTCATACAACGTACATAACTCATATATTCCATACAACGTACAAAACTCACATATTCCATACAACGTACATAACTCACATATTCCATACAACGTACATAACTCACATATTCCATACAACGTACATAACTCACATATTCCATACAACGTACATAACTCACATATTCCATACAACCTACATAACTCATGATGTTTCTTTGTTTTTCCCTGCGACGTTGGGCAACGCAGGAGCTACGGAATGATGCCAGCAAGGCTTGGGGAATGTACCGCACCCTACTGACTGTGTATCTGAGCAACCGGGTCCGAGTGAGTGGCATTTGTCGGCCTGTTTGTGTGTATGTGTGTGTGAATGGGTGGGGTGTTCCTGTGTGTATGGAAGTAAATCGTGCACCCTACTGACTGTGTATCTGAGCAACCGGGTCCGAGTGAGTGGCATTTGTCGGCCTGTTTGTGTGTATGTGTGTGTGAGAGGGTGGGTGTTCCTGTGTGTATGGAAGTAAATCGTGCACCCTACTGACTGTGTACCTGAGCAACCGGGTCCGATTGAGTGGCATTTGTCGGCCTGCTTGTGTGTGTGAATGGGTGTGGTGTGTGCGTGTGTGCGTTACAATGGATCGTGCTCAAACTGATTGCGTACTGATTGAGTACCAATTGAGTAACCGGGTCCAAGTGAGTGGCATTTGTTAGCCTGATGGGGGGGGGGGGGGGGGGGTGGGGGGGGGTGGGTTTGGGTGTGGGTGTGGGTGTGGGTGTGGGTGTGGGTGCGGGTGCGGGTGTGGGTGTGGGTGTGGGTGTGGGTGTTTGCTTCTGTGTGTGCATGGAAATGTATCGTGCACCCCACTGACGGTGAACCTGAGCAACCGGGTCCAAGTCAGCAGCTTTTGTTAGCCTGTATGTGTGTATGTGTGTGTGAGAGGGTGGGTGTTCCTGTGTGTATGGAAGTAGATCGTGCACCTTACTGATTGTGTACCTGGAAGTTTGGGCCGAGTGAGTGTATCTTTTTGTGTGTACTTGCGTGCGTGCACACATGCGTGTGTGTGTGGGTGTGTTTATGCTTGAAATAGGTAATCGTTTGTGCACGTTAATATTGTTGTGTGTCTATGCCTTTATGTGATGTCGTGCATGAGGCACTGCAATTGTTGATCGAAGCAATTGTCAATCTCTGCTGTAATTGTTGGTCTTAGCACTGCAATTGTTAATGAAAGGCACTGCAATGAATAATCAATGCTGGGACCACAGCTATGGTATGCGCATAAATTGTTTTCCTTGGGTTGCAACAGCTGCAGGTACGCTTGTAGATTTCACTAGCATGCTTTTCGGGTGTGTGTGTGATTGTATGTGTGTAAGCTTTCAACATGTGTGAGTCATAATTGCAGCTGTTGCAAAAGCCGTTGTTTCATTGGCGTGCTTTTCAGGTGTGTTAAAAGCTCACAAGCTGATACTGCTCTTAGAAGGGGCGTTCTGCCTGTAAATGTTTTTGTGAGCATGCTCATGCACACACCCATGCACGTACACACTCATGCACATACACACACATGCACTCATAAAGACATACACACATACACACACAACGCACTCACGTACACAGGCGGACAAGGTGCAGCCATTCCAAGCGCCCTCCTTGTCTGACAAACCTTCAGCTTCAACCCCAGGCAATAGGGATACCCCATCCAGTGGAGGAGGAGTACAGTTTGGGATGGTTGGCTCTGCAGATGGTCTAGAGCAACACACCAGTAAACCTACATCTCCTGTGGTGCGTGCAAAGGGCTTTTGTACGTACTACGCTCAAGTCCTTTCTTTGCAAGTCTTGCGCAATTTCGATTTGAGAGAGCAGCACACCAGTAAACCTACATCTCCTGTGGTGCGTGCAAAGGGCTTTTGTACATACTACGCTCAAGTCCTTTCTTTGCAAGTCTTGCGCAATTTCGAGTTGAGAGAGCAGCACACCAGGAAACCTACATCTCTTGTGGTGCGTGCAAAGGGCTTGTATGTACTACGCACAAGTTACTTCTTTGCAAGTCTTGCACAATTTTGATTTGAGCCATATTCTTCACCATGTCTGCGTGTGCAAGTGTGTTACCACATGCATGTGCATTGAATTTCAGACGTGCGTGTAAGTATGGATGTGTGTGCATTGAATGTAAGGTATGTCAAATGTCTGCATGTGTGTGTGTGCGTGTGCGTTTGTGTGTGCATTGGTTTAAGACATGTCAAATGCCTGCAAGTGTGTGTGTGCGTGTACGTGTGCGTGTGCATGAGTGTAAGACGTGTCAAATGTCTGCAAGTGTGTGTGTGCGTGTACATGTGCGTGTGCATGAGTGTAAGACGTGTCAATTGTTTGCAAGTGTGCGTGTGCGTGTGCGTGTGTGTGTGCATTGAGTGTAAGACGTGTTAAACGTCTGCATGTGTATGCGTGTGCATGTGCATGTGCATTGAGTGTAAGGCATTTGCGTGTGCGTGTGCACTGAATCTAAGGCGTGTAAAAAGCCATGGCACATGCCAAACGTACGAGAACATTAAACGTTGAGAAGGCCAAACGTAGAGAAGGCCAAAGGTAGAGAAGGCCAAGCGTAGAGAACAAGTACAGGAAAGGGGGTTATGCTTATAGGTTGGGGTCAGCCTTGGATTGTTAATGATCTAGAGCAGCTTCCAAGCAGGATGATCTCTTGCAGTGTGATCAAAGGGCAAATGACGAAACGATTGAACATGCAAACGTCAAACATGCATTTTTGCAGCGGTAAAAGAGACTTGGTGAAAAAGGACTCGAGCATGCATCCAGGCAACCGTGCATTAGCTAGCACCTTTAAGAAGAAGGCTTCCAAACCTTTCTTCTACGTGTTGAAGAGTGGTTTTCACTGCCTGCGTAGTCTTTTCTTTTTTCCTCTTTTACGTGTTCGGAGCTTACCTTACCCACACCTCCTCACGTGACTGCCTGCGTAGTTTTTCTTTTTTCCTCTTTCACGTGTTTGGAGCCTACAAGGTTTACAAGTTAAGCCAGTCAAAACGTGCGACTGATAGTTCAGAAGTTACCTTACCCACACCTCCTCACGTGCAGAGCTCCCCCCACCATAGGCAGCGCCGGAAGATGGTACGGCGTCCGTCATTTGGAGCTGTGGGACTGAAGGTGGGGCTTACCAGTACAAGCTTTAATCCTGATAAAAAGAAAATCGGCGTGTATGAAGTATGAAAGGAGGAAAGGAAGTGGTTTGTGCTGCTAGGTTCAGTTGTGCATACTAAGGAGATAGACCAAGGTCAGTGCTGCTAGGTTTAGTCGTGTCTGGCCTGTGCTGCTGGTCTGTGCTGCTAGATTCAGTCGTGTCTGGTCTGTGCTGCTGGTCTGTGCTGCTGGTCTGTGCCGCTAGGTTCAGTCTGTTTGGTCTGTGTTGCTGGTCTGTGTTGCTGGTCTGTGCTGCTAGGTTCAGTCGAGTCTGGTTTGTGCTGCTGGTCTGTGCTGCTAGGTCCAATCGTGTCTGGTCTGTGTTGCTGGTCTGTGCTGCTGGTCTGTGCTGCTAGGTCCAGTTGTGCCTGGTCTGTGTTGCTAGGTCCATTCGTGTCTGGTCTGTGCTGCTGGTATGTGCTGCTAGGTTCAGTCGTGTATACCAAGGGGAAATAGAAGAAAAGTGTCTGCGCTGATTGTAATCAGCATGTTGGGCCCTTGTAGGCTATGACTTGCTCGACAATCGGTATTATTTAACAGGCTTGGCCAAAACCATATGTATACGGTGTATACATGGTATTTTCGGCAGGGAAATCATTAAATAAACGGTCACAAATGGTGTACATATATACGGCTCTGGCCAACCCTGTCAATCAGCTCCTGATGTCAGAACAAATCTGCCCTCTGGTGCTAGGCCCGATGCCTTGTGCTGATCCTGTTATGCCCGATACCTCATGCTGATCCTGTTGATCCTGTTATGCCCTGTTGTTCCTGTTATGCCCAATAACTTATGCTGATCCTGTTATGCCCTGTTGATCCTGTCATACCCGATGCCTTGTGCTGATCCTGTTATGCCCGATACCTTATGCTGATCCTGTTGGTCATGTTATGCCCGATGCCTTGTGCTGATCCTGTTATGCCCGATACCTTATGCTGATCCTGTTGATCATGTCATGCCCGATGCCTTGTGCTGATCCTGTTATGCCCAATACCTTATGCTGATCCTGTTGGTCATGTTATGCCCGATACCTTATGCTGATCCTGTTATGCCCGATACCTTATGCTGATCCTGTTGATCATGTCATGCCCGATGCCTTGTGCTGATCCTGTTATGCCCAATAACTTATGCTGATCCTGTTGATCCTGTTATGCCCGATGCCTTGTGCTGATCCTGTTATGCCCAATACCTTATGCTGATCCTGTTAATCCTGTCATACCCTGTTGTTCCTGTCATGTCCGATACCTTATGCTGATCATGTTGATCCTTTTATGCCCGATGCCTTGTGTTGATCCCGTATGTAAGACCACGGTCGTTGACATCTATGGCAACCTTATTTAAAGGTGCAGTGCATTAACCAAAGAATACCCCAGCCTAGATCCGACAGCTTTGGTTGGCAGTATCTCAAAATGGATTTGCACGCAAGCTCTTGGGAATAATTTGTGGGTGTCCCAAAGAAATTCTAGGCCAAGAATTGGGATGGTGTCATCTTATAAATTATATTATATAATGCTCGGAATAAACGTGAGTTCACAGCTCCACCTCTCACAGCCTCACCGCCTCACCTCTCAAAACCTCACCGTACCCCTCTCACCAATTGTATCGTTTACTTTCTGCAGAAATTACACCATTATTTCAAAGCTGCTAAAATTACACCATGACATCAACCAAGGCCCCTCGTCCCATCCCTCCTCGCAGGCCGCTGAAAGAGATGCAGAGCTCGGTGTTGAAAAGAGCAAACCCTCGCTCACCCACGGAGGAGGCCTACTTGCACCCAGAGAAAGTGTGGGACACCTTGCAAGCTCTCCTGGGACTCCACTATCTACGCTATGATAGTCACAGACGCAAGGAACTGCTGAGTTTAGTGTGTAACACTTGAACTCCAGTTCTTGAAGGGGAAGCAAAGTGATATCACTCATATTAATCTTGCTTTTCATCTGTGTTCCTCTTCAGTTTCTCCTTTCTTTTCATACAACTGCTACAGTTCGAGTTTAAATTTTTCTACCATTGTTTCCTTATTCTGGACAGTTTTTTTAGCAGTTTTACCGACCTTGTAAATAATTCACCGCAATCTCACGATGCAAACTAATAGCACCACCAGGCAGGTATCGTATCTATCACGCCCAATCAGTGGCAGCGACAAATCGTGTGATGAAGTAGTTATTGGTTGACAGTTGAGAGTTTCTGTATGTCTTGCTGAATAATAAGCTGGATATGCGAGTCATATTATATCGTCTGGTATGAACAAGTTTGGCAGCGTAATTGACAGAATGGACATGAAGCTTGGAAGCAAGTTTTTTAACTCTTTGAGAATCAAGACCCAACTCCTTAAAAGGCTTTAGCGTATGATTGTTGTAGATGGTGCCACCCACGCACTCCCATAAGGATGGTGTGGAGGGTAACGGAGGCTTCTTGAAGGATGGAACAGAGGCCTTTGTGTTGTTCCTGCGCGGCGCTCAGCTGGTTCTGCGGTCCAGTGTCCTCACAGTACTTGACCTCGATGGGGTGAATGTCACGTTGGAGAATGCTGAGATTGTCCCCCTCGTTGGGTCGTTGCTGTCTGGGAAGGTGGATCTGCTTATGGCGGCTGGCGTTGCTGCTGAGGTGCTCTTGGTCTCCCTCAGTTGC
>Ga0307945_1001579_pt1 | contig 17930 bp, 16 predicted proteins | sample OrgLakmetagen228_FD_201818 | JGI IMG/M metagenome (GOLD analysis project Ga0307945, IMG submission 201818) | Saline water microbial communities from Organic Lake, Antarctica - #228 | ecosystem: Environmental > Aquatic > Non-marine Saline and Alkaline > Saline | place: Antarctica: Organic Lake...
CTTTTTGGGGGGTGCGTGGTTGTGCGGGGTCGCCAAAAATATTTAATTTTGGGGTGCGTTATGTGCGGGGTTGGCCATAATTAAATATTTTTTGGGGGGTGCGGATTGAATCCAGGGTTGTACGGTATGTGGATCAAGTGTTTGTGGCATGAGCAGCGATTTCATAAATCGAGTGTTTGTGGCATAAGCAGGTCAGGAAGCCAGTGAAAGCCATATCTGGATGATTATTTGCAATGAAATATTAAGCAGGCATTCAAAACTGAAGAGATAAAAGGTGTAAGGCACCCAACATATCATTGTAAGTTCATCCAAAGCCCTTTTGTGGCGCACGTACAACAATACCTGTCATTCTTTTTAAATACGACCTGCAAGCAACCCGAGAAAATCCCCTTCCCCCCCACCCACCCACCCACCCACACACGTGACCTTCCCAGGCAATACCTGGAATGATGTAAGCCAAAAAGGGTATCAGGGCACCGCAAGTGGCAGCCAAGAGCGTGACACCATGCATGCCGCCCACAATGAGGTCTGCCAACACGCTGATACCTGCAAGAATGTTGACTACTATGTCGATGCATGGAAGCAAGGAAGGAACATTGGCGACTATTCAAAACCTGCATGGGAATTTTGGTTAACCGGATCAATTTAGCTTGCGCACCGGCACCTGGGTTCGTGTGCAGACCAACATTAAAGCTGCTTAAAGGAAATGATATTTTGGAGTAGCTCACTAACCATGTCATTTCAAAACTGACGGGCTTTCAGAAAGCTGGTTGGCGTGGCTTGGCATGAGGAAATATTGAGTTGATTTAAAATTGCATTTCCCCTCCTCACAGGACAAAGCTCGTACGTGTTGACAGTGCGCTGGTAGGTTAACATATCTTGCTGATGCGAGCATTTTGTAATTCAAGACCTCTCTACTGCACTCTGATATTTAAGCAAAATCTACGCTTCTGTTTAGCATACTTCTGTTTAGCATACTTCTGTAAGAAATCACAGCAGGTATAATCTTAATCGCAACTCACCTGCACCGCTCAGGGACATGCGCTCCAGAAGCACCACCACGTAGATGCCCACACTACACACAAGAAACATACAAATATCAATTTGCATGGCTTTGGGCAGCACCTATTCAAACGGCGCACAAATAAATATTTGGTATGGTATAAAGAGCATTCACACACAGTGAATGCCACACCCAGACTTGCTTACCTATGTGACTTGCTGTCAGCAGTTCAGACTCAGGACGCACCACTGGACAGGTACGTGTATGTATGTGTGCATGTGCACATGTGTGCATATGTGTGCATGTGTGTCAACCTAGCTGTGACATCACATGAGGATATAAGAAAGATGTGAGCATGGCGGTGACCCAGCGCGTGCATGCCTTTGGTGTACACACTGATTGCTGCCTGGTGCATCTGCACTACAGGTATGTCCAACGAAGGTGAAACAATAGTATTCAGATTCAGTCTTTATGCTCTTTTGTAATATTTGGCGCAACATCGGATTGCTATGTGACAATAATTGTAGGTGTATGCGTGTGCGTCTGCGCCTGAACATGCTTACGTAAATGAAGATTCAGTCAGTAAACTCTTGTTAGTTGAGTTCCTATGCATAAAGTAGTTGGGTACAGTGTGCAATGCACAAACTGCAGTTCTTGCAGTTAGATAATATATCAATTGAACTGCTGCATCTCCCTTGACCTCCACTTAAACACATCCTTGGTCCTCACACATCCTCGGAAATCATTTTACTGCTGCCTCAAATTGCAGACAGAAAAGATGCTGTGTGGTGACGAGCATATCTCAACATGCAGACAAAATAGAGGTTGTATGATGACGAGCAGGCCTCACCGTGCAGACAAAATACAGGTTGTGTGATGTGAAGACAAGCAAGCCTCACCGTGCAGACAAAATAGAGGTTGTATGATGACGAGCAGGCCTCACCGTGCAGACAAAGTAGAGGTTGCGTGATGTGAAGACAAGCATGCCTCACAGTGCAGACAAAATAGAGGTTGTATGATGACGAGCAGGCCTCACCGTGCAGACAAAGTAGAGGTTGTGTGATGTGAAGACAAGCATGCCTCACCGTGCAGGAAAAATAGAGGTATGATGACGAGCAGGCCTCACCTTGCAGCGCACGCAGCCACAGGGACAAACGCTACCACCAGAACTGCCAGCACACGAGGGCCTGATACGTGAGGCTGCGTTATGTCACGAGCGTGGTAGCAGGGTGAGTAGAAACTCCATCATGTGTGTGAGTAGCAATTCCATCATGTGTGCGAGTAGACGTGTGCGTGAGTAGACCCGAGTTTGAGTAGACCCTTTATCATGTGTGTAGACACTCCATCATGTGTGTGAGTAGACACTCCATCATGTGTAGCTGGAAGCGTGCATAAATAGCAGGAATTTGTATGTGCAGCTCCACCAGGCTCAACCGGCCATGTGTAGCTGGAAGCGTGCGTGTATAGGGGGGCTTGTGAAAGCACATCAGCTCCAGCGGGCACAATTGACCAAGTGTTGCAGGAGCATGCATCGTATGACTCCTGGCGGTTTGGTTCAGGATGGCGGCGAATCTAAAATTGAACTCACATACATTGAGGGGTTTTTGAAAGCGCAGCACCACCAAGACTGCCATAACACGCAAGCGTGAGACGTGAGGCAGCAATGTGCAGGTGGGCGGCAGCGTTATTTGACACAGAGGTCCTTGCCCTCTTACACTTATTTTGTACACTGCAGAATTGACACAATGGAAGGGTTTTTATGCTTGCACACATGGTTTTTTCTGGACTGAAATTTCTCTGCCCAGCCCACAATATGATGGTCCTGTGACAGGTCTGGAAGAGAAAGAGGGACTGTATGACCTTACGCAGGTTTGCAGCTCCCTGACTGAATGATGTTAGAATCACCGTGCCTTATTCTTCTATCTTTGTCCAAGGTTCTAGGCACGAGGGACTGGTGGATTTGGGATATAGGGACGTTTCAGGTTGAACGCAAGGGTGGATGTAACAGGTCTTAAAGCATTGGTACAATAATATAGAGCCTTTTCCCTTCTTTGTGTCATTCCCAGCAGGTGACATAGCAATGCCATATTGCAGGTCCTGATCCACACAGAGAGAGGGAGAGAGAGAGAGAGAGAGAGAGAGAGAGAGTGCAGGTGTTACATGAGCAAGACTGTGACAGGGGTTGTATGACAGGTGTTGCATGTCAGGTATTTCGTTAGCAAGCCTGGGACATAGCAATGCCATAATGCAGGCCCTGATCCACACAAAGTGCAGGTATTACATGATCAAGACCATGTCCGGTGATACACTAGGGTGTTACAAGACAGGTGTCCCGTAGTGTCACATGACAGGTGTTCCGTAGTGTCACATGACAGGTGGCAGATGACAGGTGTTACTGATCACAGCCTGGGATAAAGACCACCTGGCCGCATGAGCAGGCTTGATTAAAACCACAAATCCATAATTTGTAAAAAGGAAAGCTGGCACTTCTTGATGGCCTTAAAATGCAAATCGACACCATCTAGTAACAACGTTCACACCAGGACGCACCCCTTGCATGATCAAGCCCAGGATGAAGGCCACCATGCCACACATTGAGAAAATCGCTGCGCAGCCCATGAGGCCTGCAGCTGTGAGGGCGCTGCCGATGACGCTGCAGACGGTGATGAGCCAGAGATTATAGGAATGATAAGTAGATAATTAAATAGATGTGCAGATGGATAGGTACGAATTGGGTAGGTGGTTAGATAGGTGGATGAGTAGATTGGAATGGTCGTTATAAAGTTGTGAAGGAGCCTACAAAGCCTGCCCTTTGTGCACTACAGCGCACCCGGGAAGCAGTACAACTCCTACTCTGTGCCTATGAAAAGACGAAAACTCCCAGCACATGTGAAACTGGTGAATTGTGGAAATGGCAGGTGCGCACGATTGGCATACCTGTGCTACCGTGGATGTGCTCAGCTAGCGCAAAACTGTTCAATGATTGTTAACTAAAGTTTAATTCAAATATTGACAGTCATTATTCAGAAAAGGTGTTGGTGATCCCACCTGCTCACTAAACCGCATCCGTGCATTTGAGAGGCCACGTAGCTGCCCTTCCTGCAATGAACAGGGGATGTGCCAAATGCCAAGCCTATGTATGGGGGAGAGGAGCAGCTGTACCAAGCAGGATGCATAGAAGGTAGGCGCAAATTGCTCGTAAGCCAAAGAGATCAATGCAAGCAAATATAAAACAGTAACCCTTGTAACAACGCATTACCTGGACGCATGCACACAAAAACAGGCACGCATGCATGTTCACACACACACACACACACATACACACACATACACATGTGCAAGCATGCACAAAATACACACATGTACAGACACACACATCACACACACTAACACACATACCTGAGGGGCTCGTTCCTGCGTGCGTTCATCCTAATTTTGTGCCAAGGTGCCAAGGCCCCAGCCAACGATACAGGCAAAAACAGAGCGGGTGCCACCCAGTGGTTGGCATAGAAGATCATTGGCTTGCCTGTGTAGTGTGCATATATGTGTCCATGGTTTGCGGGTGAATGTCACAATTTGACACCATCACTTACTACGGAAAAACGGACCAGATGGTCACCCTGACAGGTAACCTTGTAGCCAACATTTACACTCTCTCTCTCTCACTCTCTCACACACACACTCTCTCTCTCTCTCTCTCTCTTTCTGTCAGACACTCTCTCTCTCTCTCACTCTCTCTTTCTCTCTCTCTCTCTCTCTTTCTCTCTCTCTCTCTCTCTCTTTCTGTCAGACACTCTCTCTCTCTCTCTCACACACACACACACACACAAACTGAACACATTGAACAGCAGCAAACGCGTACACACAAGCATACACACAAAACACAAAAACCAGACGCACCCAGCAGCTGCACACGCAGCAAGCCCAGCAGCACTGGCAGCCCCACTGCTCCTAGAATGGTCATCAAACCCCGCAGCGCGCTGGCCAGGAGACGCAGGTAGCCACTGCTTACAGGCCTTCCCTGAACACACACAAGAGACCGTTATTTTTTACAATGTAGCTTTTCATCTCCTGAACACACCAACACGCCCACATACACAAACACGAAACCATTTATTTTCAAAGTGGCAGTGAGCCTTTTAAAGAAGAAGCAGATGGGGGGAAAGATAAGCACGGCAGTAATGAATACCCACACCAGCTGAAAAGAGGAGCAAGGAGCTAACCTGGTATTGGGCACTGTAATACCAATGGATGCAAATAATCACGCAAGCCATGTAACCCATAATTTATCCACATTCCGCTCGGAAAAACAAGGGAAAGGGCTGCTCCAACCCACCTCTGTGCGTGTCTGGAATAGAGGAGCCGTCAGCAGCAGAAATAGGGGGATATTATGCAGTACGTAGGCTGTTGATTCAGTGTACGTCACCTGCGAGGGCGATGCAACGCAGGGCAAGATGCAGGAGGGGCAGAAGTAGGTCTTTGAGTCGCTGCACTTCACCAGCATGATGATGTGATGCTGGATGATGCAGGGCTACAAGTTACATTGCAGGAGGGGAAAAAGTAGGCCTTTTAGTCGCTGCACTTGACCAGCGTGACGATGTGTGTGATGATGGATGATGCAACACAACAATGCAGGGCTTTACGCCAGCCTAAGGCAGACTGAATACTTTATACAAAGAGGGTATGGTCTCATGCCTCCCTCGTTGCAGCTGTACAGGCGCTCAAAGCAGTTGTTTTTTAATCTGAAGTAACACCTGCTCAGCTAGCAATTGTGATCAAAGCACTCAACCTCAACAAGCTTGAAGTTGCAAAGGAGACTGTTAGACTTGGTGCACTTTTTGTTTGCTGAAATAGGTCCCACCGGTGACGGCTATAAACAGATCCAAAGTAGCAAGTACTGAGAGCCAGGCACAGTGCTTGTGCGTGCGTATATGCATAGTTAGCATCACAGCAGGCTCAAAAGAAAGTTGCAAGCTGCACCCATCGCTGCACACCCTGCTGCTCAGCATCAACGCAGGCAACCACACACATACCATGAAGTAAGCCAGCACGTCAAAGTACATACCATGAAGTAGGCCAGGACGTCAAAGTACACGACCCGGTCTGTGGTACTTTTATGGGTCTTAGCCACGTGCTGACGTGCCAAGTCAAGGGCCACAGGGTAGATGCCACCTAGGAGCGCATCACCCATCTCCTGCAGGTACGTGCGTGCTTGTTTGCCTTTGAGTGTGTGTGTGTGTGTGCATATGTGCGCGTGTAAGTGTGTGTGTGTGAGTGTGTGTGTATGCACGTGTGGGTGCATGCGTGTGTGTGACGTCTTACTTGGAAGTGTGTTAACAATTAACAGCGCACCACCTGCGATGGGAAATATATTTCTCAACTGACATGCTTTTGCAGTGTGGCCGCAGTACACCCTCAGACCAACAGTCTTTAAGAAACAGTGCTGATTTCGATCCCTCTCAGTCCTTGGTGTACAAGTGTGCGAGGCGTTAACATCTCGTTAAGCAAAAAGGATTTACATATCTGGCCACTTTCAATGCTTGTAACAGCAATGCCTGAAACGTTTGATATCAGCATTGTCTGTGCGCGGTGCCTGTTTGATGACAATAATAAGCTCAGCAAAAGCAGTGTCTTGCCAGTAGTACACCTATGTTTATAAGCGATGCACATCTTGACTGTACAAGACCCATGAAAGTATGTCCCACTTGCAGGTGCACTTAAACTAGCAAAATTTTCATTCTCCTCCACTCTTTACGAAAACACACATACATGCACACGCACGCACGCGCACACACACAAACACACACACACACACGCACACATTTTGTCTGTGCATCCCACACACCAGATGCACCCCACCTGCAGAGTGCCTGGGCGAATGCGCTCCGGAGAGTCTAGGTAGGAATGGTAAGCGCTTGAGTCCATAACAAAAGCCACGTCAATGCCGGGCAGGCTGCAAGCAAACAGTTGTGAAAGTAAGGAGAAGGGTGTAAGCAGCTGAGTCTCATAGTACAGGTGTAGTCGTAGTACAGGTATAGTCATAGTACAGGTGAGTCTCATAGTACAGGTGTAAGCAGCTGAGTCTCATAGTCTCATAGTACAGGTGAATTGATTTCCAGACAGAAAGCAAACAATTATAAAACGATTGTATTATAATAGTAAGGAGAAGGGTGTAAGCAGCTGAGTCTCGTAGTCTCATAGTACAGGTAACTTGATTTCCAGGCAGGCTGAAAGCAAATCATGTGGGGAAACTAAATTGTCTTGTTCTTTATGAAAGTCACGTCAACGCCAGGCGCTGACGCAGAAAAAAAGACTGCTGAGTTGTCATAACTTATGGCATGAAGGCACGCCCAGTATGGAGGGAGCCTGTATTGAGGTGCCCAGGGCATGCTGCGAGCCAAGCACACAATCCCAGCTCAAAGCATATAAGACTACACGCTGAGTATGACGTCACACCTAACACAAATGGAAGGTGCTCAAATACCCAGGGCAGGCTACAAGCAAGACACCTGCACACATACAAACACACAAACATACGCAAACACATGCACACACACGCGCACACGCACGCACGCACACACACACACACGCACCACACAAAGTCTGCAGATCACACAATCTACCAAAAACAGTGAAGGGGCAGGCACCGGGGTCCCTACACACTCACTTGCCGTAGTGGCGTGCACTGAACATGCGGAAATCTGAATCCGCTGGGATGAGGTGCAAGTCAAAAATGTCCTGCAGGCGTGGGGTAATAGGCAATGATTAGACCAAAAGCATTACGTGTTCACACACATGTATAAGGGTACAGAACGCACCTGTGGCTGCGCGTATTCGCCCCACAGCGGGGTATCAGGCAAAGCAGGGGACAGCGATAAATAGCGTGTGGGTAGGAACTCCAAGGTTAGATCATATGCATTTGTCTGTCCACAAAGGATAAACGAGTGGGTAGGCGCGCAAAGGGTTCTTTGAGCGCCAACTCACTTGTTTAGGGTTAGGGTTAGATAGGGCTAGGGTTGGAATTCAAATGCACATGATTGTGCTCATACAGGGTTAGAAAAGCACACCTCTGGCTGCAAGTGTTTGCTCCACTGTACGGCCACACTCAACTGTTAAGGACACACTGTAAGGTCACACTCCACTGTAAGGTCACACTCCACTGTAAAGTCACACGGAAGGTCACACTCCACTGTAAGGCCACAGATATGAGCTTGCTCCAAGGCTCAAACTACTTCTCCAAAATGTGAGCTGGTGTGACTCATGGAATGCAAGGTTTGCTTTCACATTAAAGCATGCTTTGGGGAGGCGTGTTTGAGCAGGGCGCACTGTGCAATCTCTAAAGCAGCGCCCCTCGCCCTTTTGCGCTCTGGTTTGTGGGGGTGCACCTGTGCAGAAAGGGTCCTAGCGTCCAAGCCTTCTGCCTTGCTTTGCAATGAAACTGTACTGAGGTATGAGGTTCAAGCTACAGTGCCTAGTGGCATTTGCTCAGTCTTATCATTAGGACTGACTTGCAACCCCTGAACTTTAACTAACATAACAGACAATTACGGACATGAACTTCAACACACTGGCCTTTCTAGTTGAAGAAAATAGCTACACACGCCTACACATAAACACTCAAACGCGCATACACACCAGCGTCTACATCAGCATGGCTGGCTGTAAATTACCTGGGCAATTCTGGAACCCCTGGGGTTAGGGTTTCCACTAGCAAAAGCGTTAAGCACCCAACTCCCAGAATGCTGGAAGATAATTGGTATGCCTCCCCCTCCCATGGACTGAGTACAGATTGAGAGTGTGATGTGTGTGATGTGTGCATGTGTGTTTGTGTGTGTGTGTGCATGATTGTGTGTATCCGTGCGATTGTGGGCGTGACTGCACATTCTTGAAAATGGGTGTGAATTGTGTGCATTCATATGTTGTAGATGCGTTATGCGTTGCTCTATTTTAGCACCATTTCTTGTGCAGAAAGGTGTCAGCTGCAGGATACGAGCCGACACACACTAACAGACACACTGATGACTGCAGGCAAATTGCAGCAGATTCCCCTCGCTGATTAAATTAGCTCACAAGGAGAACTATACGGGCGCTGTTGTCTGTGCAATTGCAAGCGTCAGTCCCTTGCAGCATAAGCCCTCATCCATAAAGCTGCATTTTGTGCAACTCTTTGACAACACCCTGTCTCTTTCTCTGTACAGCATATACAACTTGCCATGCATCTGTATATGACACCTGTGTATGACACCTGCGTCGTTCAACGCCTCCACTTAATCTAGCAACTCCGCGACCATGCTCTTTGTCGTCTTGCAGCACTATGACAACTGTATGATGACACTTTGTCATTCAAAGTCTCCTCTTTATTTTGCAGCTCTGCAACAAGGTCCTGTCTATGTCTCTGCAAGATGTCAACATGCTAGCTGTGCCGCTATTTGGCTGTTTGACACGCTCCTTGTTCAGCTTTACGCCACACATTTATCGTGCACACGTAAGACATGCTAGCAATTTTACAAGGGCCCCCCTCCTTTTTTTAACATCACATACATTAAAGCCATGTATTACCTCCAGGTTTATAAACGCCCCAACATCCTTAAAGTGTTTTGAGTGAGTCGCCCATCCGTTCGCGGCCTGCAGAATGGCAGCAGGTGGCCACAAAATGCCAAAACGTAAGAAAGCATTTGACGGGTGTGCCTGCAAACCTCTGCTTGCGCCTGCGGCAAGTCGTGCGTACCAAGGAACCCCTGAAGTTGCTGTAGCCAGACAATCCGCTGCAGGGAGGCAGAACACATGACAAATGCAAAAGCACGCGCAGGGCCGTGAAAATCAGCAAGCTCCTAACCGCGTTGATGGTTAAGGCTGAGGGCTAAATTTGTATCGCAATTGTGACATCCTGGTTGAGATTGCATATGCTTGTGATTTTACAAGCTCTGGGCCCCAGGGCCGTTTTATGCGCACTGTACTGTGAACTTAAACATGCACCATCCCTGCTTCTGTCCCAAACGCAACTCACAGGGCTGATGGCCTCTTCACCTCCTGTCCACAAGAAAATCAACGGGGCAGCAGGAGCATCGTCGATGCGGTGGACAATCGCGCGTGCAGCCTCTAACATGACCGCCACCTGTACACAGGGGTTAAGAGTGGTTACGTGTTGACGAAAATGCGCGTGTGCCATTATCAGGAATGCACATTGGGTACATCTGTGAAGGTGCTGCTACACGGCATCATCGCGCGTGCGGCCTCTTAGATGCCGCTACCTGCTCAGGTATCTGTCGGTGCCCTTTCTGTAACACTTTTGGTCACAGCCTTTGAGGGTGTCATGCACGAGTGTGTTGGTTCCTTCTACAAAAGCACCCTACGCCCTCAAGTTGCCACGTGTTTGCTGCATAATTGCGTTTTGCCATTAGCTGCTGCTCTTCACTTTGTTCTTTGGGCTCTGGCTAGTGTGAGCACTAGCCTTAAGGAATCTTGCAAACGCACGTGGAATTAAACCAACGCCCGTTGCTTGTTGTAACATACATGTGATAAGAACCGACGTTCCTCCACCTGCTGCCCAACCGAAGAAATAATAAAATCGTGCAGTACCCACACGAGTACATTGCACAGTTTTTGGGGGAAGCCATTGCAGAGATTACTAGGGTATCAGCCTTTTACATATTGCTGCGCGGTAGTTAATTGCAGGGGTTACTTTGCAGGGGTTACTCATGCGCAGAAGTTTATTGCAGGGGTTAATCTTGCAGGGGTTACTCTTGCGCAGTAGTTAATTTCAGGGGTTACTCCTGCAGGGCCTACTCTTGCGTTCCTCTTGCAGGGGTCACTCGTGGGTTACTCTTGGGGGTTACTCCTAGGTAAAAAGGGAAGGTAGGCAGCATCACATTACCATTCGTTGTGCGAGGACTCTAACTTCTAACAAAAAGGAGATAGCCCTAGGGGCTTTTCTTCTTCATTGCTGGCTGTGATCATTCCCTGATAGTGAATACCCCTTGTCTTGCCCTCCTTCACTGTACACGCACCTTGCAAAGTAAATGGTATGATATGGTCTCAACCTTACAGCTACTATTAAAATTTCGAATTGCCAGATTACTTGAAAACTGCTCTGAGTAAGAATGTCATGATGACTGTAGCACGGTTTAGGACTTAAGGTCATGGTTTTGAAAGTGTGAGCCTTGCTTGTATGGCAGAAGTACAGACCGGAGTTCTGTTCAAGATGAGAAAAAAAATGAAGCGCCATTTCAATCAATTTTCGGACAATATTTCTGCTGGTGGCATCACGTTCGTTTTCCAACATAACTGTTACAAGTTCACACGTGCAGTTTCGGTTTTCTGTTGGAACCTGCAGGTTGAGCAGCCGTGCCAGGCTGGAGGCCTTTGTAATCCAAACTAAACAAAGTTGCAGAGAAAACAAACAGGAAGAGTCTCAAAATCCCCCAGCACTCATGCAAGCTTATTGGAAAATTCATAAATAATCTACATTTCAAATTCATAAATAGTCAACATTAAAACAGTGCTCGCGTTTGGACAGCTGGTTGTGTGTGACCATCAACACATTGTACGCTTGTCTGCAGTTGCACGCTTATCTAATTATCTGTAGCATACAAACATGCAAACACAGAATGATTTGCATCCCCTTTCACCAACGGGTTGTATCATACAGCGCTTAAGGAGCATCCTGCCATACAACAACATGCACACAGCTTAGGTACGCAAACCCCACTTGCCTGGCTTGCGTCATCGGATGCTCCTTTCGAGCAAACGGCAGAGTCGTAATGGGAGGCAATGAGGACTGCTGGAATGTGCGTACTAGGGTTGGGCTGCAATCCTTTAGGTGCGATCTTCAGTACCACGTTATCTAGGTGCCTGCGCAAAAGGATCGCATGGCGTAATCTGATTCCTCCTCTGGTATGCGAGCGCATGAGAGCATTGGCAAAAAAGAGCGCCTTGATTATTACCAGGTGCCAAGTGTGGTGAAGGTATAAAGTATGATATATGATGTATGATAACAGGGGTTAAGTATGATATATGATAACAGGGGTATAATCCACACATTGATCAAATATGTGTATCTCAAACCAAAGGGTATGCCATGCTCATCAGGCCAGCCATTCCTGTGAGTTTTTGCCCCAATGCAGAAGGGTACATATAAGTTTGTAGAAACTATGATAAGTTACCTCTAAGCACCCCTGCATACTCAGTTTGTGGCGAGGTGCCCAGGTGGGCAGGATAAAATAAGGTGGAAATATCTACCAGAAGTGGATTTCCATAAGCTCCTCCCTGGCGCCAGCAACTTACAGGGATGTTTCATTGATATTGGGGACAGTTTTATGAAGGACTGGGGGTCTGGGCTGAGGGTTCAATTTGGACCTTCCTTTGGCAAGAAAGAGTGTGATTTACAATTAGGAAACAACCGCAGAACCGTTTTGGTTGCGGAATTTTTTGCTGGGCTCAGGAGGCCCCAGTGAGCATAACTTTGGACGTCAAGGGTCAATCCCATTAAATATCATATATTTAGAATCCTGAGATTGAGAGCTATCGATTGATATATAAATGGGTGCGATCCGAGGGGGTCGGGGGTGGGTGGTCCCTCGAGGGGGTTTGGACTTTTTGGGACCCCCCCTCCAGAAAATTTCTGAGCCACTTTCACAAAGTTTTAAATATATCAATGAATTCCTGAGCTCGTGAATTGTCTATTGGCACCCTCTTTGAGAAAATCAGGCTAAATGGGGGGTCTGTGGACAAGCCCACAAGTCAAAGGCAAACGCGCTTGGGTGCAAGCCGCGGGGTGAGTCAAGCCAAAGGAGCAGCGATTCACTCCAAACTTCCAGGATAGTCTCAGCATAAGATACTTAGTGGAAATTCGAAGAAATGAGGCAATATGGGGCTGTGTAAGTCAGTTGTGGGTGCTTGGTAGGTCATGTGTGCATGGGCGTCCGTATCTCAGTTTTTGCCCCATAACTCTGCACCACTTCAATTGCATATCTTGGTAAGTATGCAGATGGATGCAGAATTTAAAAAGGAGCAGAATGGTACCCTTTTCGTCCCGAAGGGGCAGTAGTGGGGGGTGGGGGGGGGTGGGTGGTCTTTTTGGGCCTCCCGCCGAGAATTTTGGCATGACGTCCACTACTTTTTATTTTTTACCCTCCTGCTGGGCTCTATAAAATATATAAATTAAATGTCAGCCGTAAAATTTTACTTATGCCCCTTTGGTTTAAGAGAAGTTTGAGAGAGCCACCCTCAGCATTTCCGACCATAATACATAATACTTGGCAGGGCACCCCTAAGGAGCAATACTGAAGGGCCCCTGACACTTAGGTGGTGGCCAGAAGCGTGCTAACATTTTTGCCAAGCAAACAGGCCCACGCACCTGTCTTTTAGAGGCAAGTCTGTAACCCCCTTTTTTTGCTGTGACGGGAAGTTGTGACCCTTAACCTACCCGGGAACAAGATTAATGGTGTACTTTGGACCAAAAGCTGCACTTCTACACCAGTGCCACCTTTCTGGCAGGGAAACGGCACAAATCCAGCCCCCGAATTACACCCCGGATCCTCAACCCACTCAATTTTATGCACGAGTGTTACACGCATGTAGGGTTGGCCAGAACCGTCTATGACCATATATTTGGTAAAATCCCTGCCAATATTTCTGTATATACATCGTATATACATGGTTCTGGCCAATTATGTACATATGCATTAAAACCTAGATGTGAACTTAGATGTGCGTTTTAGGAGCGGGGTACTTAATCCCCCTTTTTTGGGTGGGCTTGGCTTCAACACAAAAAGATTACGTACCTGTATGCATTTGTAAAGTTGATGCCAGTGAATGACATCCCCACTGCCTGCAAAGCATGGCGAGGTCACAATATAAGTGTCCACGGTAATTATGTTTGTGTACCTACTGAAGCTGATTCCTGCCGAATTCAAGCGCAAGGCGTGGTGCCCAGGGTTGCACAGTACAAGATACAAGCACTCATAGCGCAGCGTATGCTTGCTACGCTACGCTACATCGCCACGCTACGGCTACGAGCTCCAGAAGATTTAAACAGAGTCAATGCAATTTTTATTACCCCAATTCAGTATTAACTTCATTTTATATAAAATCAAAACATAATTCATGATTAATTGTGAAGCAAAGGAATGGTCTTGGCTCATTTGCACATGTGGCTGCTGTGGCAATAAATAGCCAGACGCAATATTGCATTTCTCTTACATACGACAGACCCTCGTAACGTAGTGTATGCGTAGCATACCGAAGCCGTAGCACATCGTACAACCCTCATAGTACCCTTTCATCTTAGGGCCGGAGCATTTACGATGACAGCAGCCAAACTCACCCCCGACACGGTTTCTAAGTCCACCTGTCATACAAAAACAAGCATTATCTTATTAGGCGCCTTCCCGCAGGTGGGGCAGTGGAGAGCAGCGCAATGTAAACTGTAAGGCAGCAACAAGACCTGACCTGCACATCTAACGCTTTGTTGGTAGCTGCTTCAGCCTGAATGGCCTTGGCCTGCTCTAGCATGTAACGCGTAGCGAGTTGAAGGCCTGGGCTGCTGATCTGTGCACACATACACACACACAATTTGTACAAAATTCTGGCAACTTTGTTGTGGTGGAACAAAGAAGGTGCACTCTCCATGGTGTGATGCATGCTGCGTGACCTACCTGTCTGTCCCCGATCCCGTCTACGAGGTCATGAACATGACGCAGTGCCCTGGATTCGGAAAACTGTGCTGCAGGCGCGTCTGCTGGTTTTGGTAGGGGCGTGCACTGCAGCCGGTGCTTGGCAAGCCACAGAGGTCCCAATAATATGACAACAGTGAAGCTTAACAGAGTCCAGCCTCCCCTGCTGGGCAATGTCCTGTCTTCTTTGGTCATTTTTGCTATTTCATTTATACATTCCATGTAATACTCTTTTAGTTCAATTAAATATCTTAAAGTTCAGAATCTGTCGACATTATCGTGAATTCTTTTCAACGCCCCACGATTCTCCCCAACTCAATTTACAATTTAAAAACGAACATTCCCCAAGGATAACAACACGGCGACATGCAAGGTAATCCCGCAGCATCGAGTCAGAGCCCTGAGCTGCGCAGCTTGCTTGCTCCTCTGTGCGCACGCGCGGACATGGTGCCTGCATGAGACTCAAATGTCGGGAGGTGTCTTCTTCGCCTTCAGGGTCAAAAAACGGATCGCATGCGCTGCTGCTCGTCCGAGAGCCGAAACTTTTTGACGCGCTCCAGCGGCTTGCCAACGCCCTCGGTGCGTGTTGCTTGCACTCCGCTTGCTTCTGCTGCTGATGTGCCCTCTTGTCCAATCTCTCTGGGAGTCCGCGTCCCGGAGTGAGTCCGTCGTACTCGAGACAGATGCAAACACACGCCTCCCTGTGCTTAAACCCAAACGTTGTGCCTCCCCTCCTTGCTTGCTACAGCCGGCCTGGAGCATGGAGAAGTAGTCAGGTCGACCCAGCAAGTCAAGGCTTACCTCTCCATACTGCAGGAGGAAGGTGAGTGAGGACCCCGCTCTCAGCCCTTCACTTCCCTGCAGCATGCCTAACCCCTGCCCGCGGGCAAGACCCGCAGCCCATGACCCGCAGTAGAAGATAAGAAACACATGCATGTTGCAAGCGCACTAGTCAAAGGGGAGATTCAAATCGGTTTCAAAACCCTACCCACGCAGATGAGGGACTCAGCACTCTGCTGGCCACCATCTCCAGTCACATCTCCAGGCTCTCTTTAGACCTCTCTTCCCTCTCCAGCCAAACAACCACCAGCAGGAGGGTGGAGGTGCTCCAGAGCGCACAGGATTTCATGCTCCAGCAGCTGGGCATATGCCCCCAACAACAGGTAAGAGCGAATACCTGAAGGGCGGTGTTTGTGCCTCAGATTAGCTTTCCTGAAACCTCGACATGCTTTTTACCCTTTTTTTGGCACCAGCACTCACTGCAATTCATGAATGCCATGCACACGCAGGAGGTTGCAAAGGACCGAAGCAGCATGGACAGCAGCAACGACTCCAGTTGTGGCAGCAGCACCTGCAGCAGCAGCACAGGCAGCAACCGGAGCCGCAAGGTGGCCAATAAAGCATGGGTGCCCGGTTACAACGCCACGTACGCACGCAAAGTCGCTGTTTGAGGTTGCTGTCTGCGGTGTTCGAGTTTCTGGATGGTCTGGGCGTCGTGTTGTTGCCTTTCAGCCAGGTACGTATGTACTAGGCTGTGTTTGGTTCTGTGGTTTCTGCGCAAAAGATAACAGCTTGATGAATGCTTACAGCTGACGAGCTCTGATATTGGAACTGGTTGTTCCACGTAACCACGTAAAGGCTGGGATAATAGGATGTGTGGAGGTTACATAGGTTCAACTTGTCCATGTTGCTGAGCTGATTGGTGCAGTGCCATACAAAGACCAGCACATGACTGACTTTCTTGCTGGTATTCATCACCCCACCCAAGTGGGCAACACTTAATTCATTGAAGACATGGATGGTGCTTGCACCTCATAACACGGCAATGTGTATAGCTGTCAGTTCGGTAATGTTTCGCAGGACGGCCAACTGTTATGTTGCAGTACATGTGGTCAAAGGAATAATAATTACGCGTGGCTCTTGTTCTCCCGATCAGCTGCCTTTTCATCATTTATCGCATGTCATCATGCCCCGGATTTCTTGTTGTGTCAAGAAATCATCTTCTTTTTTATATACCAGCATCTTGGGAATTGTAGTATGGCAAGCATTTAAGTCTGTTGCTTCCTTCTCGAGCTGTGATTTGTCTATAGCCCTATTTCTGTGTGCCTTTGCCTCATTGGTCTTGTTTTTGAGGCAAGACATATGCCACGAGCAGTCCGTCCCCAAAGGATGATACCCTAAGTCAAGCAACAATGATGATGAATGCTTCAAGACACTAAATACTTTTTCTGTGGTCAATTTATTGCGTTTTCCTCGTGTCGCTGCATACAGCACGGCGGCGCTTGGGTTTGTATTGGTGATGTGCCATACTGGGTGTACATAGGAGCTGGTGGTACATTGCACTTACCTTATTGATTCGTGGTTGCCTTTTTATCTTTGTAATTCATACTTGAAAAGAAAAAATGCACCAAGCATCCCGTAGCTTGTCTTGTAAAAAAGGCAAGGTTACATCGCTATTAAAAAGGCTTTAATAAGGAAAGTAAGGTTACATCGCTATAAATGCCTCTGGGGGGCATCCGAGCGGAAGCTTGGAAAAAGCCTGTAACCAAAAAGATGATAAAAAACATCAAGGGGAAAGGGCTAGGCACTTCGCCACAACATTGATGTTTCAAGTTGAAACATTCAACACTGATATTATTAGGATATACAGGGATATAGTTCTTTTTATGGCCTGCGTTCATTCATTTATCTTTTCAGAATTTTTCTTGCACGGTGATAGTCGCAGTTAGCCTATAATAAGAAGGTAAGGTAAGGGTACATCGCTATACCTATGTGGTATATGCCTCAGGGGCATCTGAGCGGAAGCTTGGAAGAAAACCTGTAACCAACCATACCTAGTATCTAAACGAAAGGGGTAGCGTTTATGATAATGGTTACAATGGGAGGTGACCTTCAGCCAGGTTGTTTGGCTGATCGGCTGCTGACTGGTCTCGGCCAGCCACAAATAAGTCCATAACCTCAGAAAAAAAAAGTCTATTGTTCTGCTGAGAAAGGAAATCATGAACAAGTTGGTTGTTGACCTGTTGCAGCAAAAAGGGATGGGCTGCTGAAAAGTCCTCAAAATAAGGTGAAAACAAAAAGAAAAAATGTTTCCCCAGCTCACAAACTCGATGGTCTTGGCAATTTTAAAGAGCATGCACCTCGTTCTGAACATGTTCATCTTCACCAGGACATTGGTCACATACGCAATGGTTACAATGGGGGGTGACCTTCAGCCAGGTAGTTTGGCTGATCGGCTGCTGACTGGTCTCGGC
>Ga0307945_1001581_pt1 | contig 17926 bp, 27 predicted proteins | sample OrgLakmetagen228_FD_201818 | JGI IMG/M metagenome (GOLD analysis project Ga0307945, IMG submission 201818) | Saline water microbial communities from Organic Lake, Antarctica - #228 | ecosystem: Environmental > Aquatic > Non-marine Saline and Alkaline > Saline | place: Antarctica: Organic Lake...
TGCTTTCTGTGGGAGCGGAGAAAGCCCTTCCTGGGGCACGCGGACTGCACGATGCACCCTGTAGTCCTGGATGATCCGCTGGACAGTCCTCCTGCAAGGACGTCCGTTGAACCATCTAGCAATGGCTGAGCACTTCACGCCACTCACAAAGTAGAGGTGCACAACCTGTTTTCTCAAGTGCTTGTCATAGGGACGGTGACGGGGAGGCTGTGCCCTTTTAATATATATCATAATTTCCGTTTGTTTTTTTTTGTTTTTTTTTGTTTTGTTATTTTTTCACTTTTTTGTTTTTCCCGGGGACACAATTGGGACATTATACCTGCAAGTCACCATAAAAACAACTGTCATCCGTAAGAACAAAAAAGAAATGACGCCAAATCGGCTTGCAGATTTGGCCACACAGTGACACAATGTTGGTGCACAGTTTCAACTGGCCCTGCCTGGGTTACTGTGGTGGTGCCCATTACAGCTGTAAATTGGTGTGTTTGCCCGCACACCCACAGCCTCTGAGCCTGCCTGTGGGTGCACCACACCACATCAGCAGCACTAGGTGTACACAGCTAAACAGCAGCCGCAGCAGCATCGCATCTGAGCAGCCCGGACAGCAACGCAATGGGGTGAAGTCACCTGCTACAGGGCACGACCAGCAACCTTCTCCTCAGCATGCATATGAGACCACACACCCTGACCGCCGTACAATCAAACCGCAGCAGCATGGCCATCAGCAGCATGGTAATGAATCTGTTGCACGAGCCACAGCCCTCACTCGAGCGTTGAGCAGCTGCCACCGCTTTGGCCAGGTGCTGGATGTGCTGCAGGAGCACCATGACATCTGCGAAGAAAAGGATGCGCAAAGGGGAAAAGGGAGGCCTAACCAACACAGCTTGCACCAACGACAGCAGCAACCCACCTTGCCCTCTGCTGCCACAGCCAGCCTCCTCAATCACCTGAACCATCGTCACATGGCCATACTGTGGCTGACTCTGTCAAGGGTGGTAGAGGAGCAGGAGTGGAAGAAGGGCGCCCCGCCCTCTTCTTCTTCCTACCAACAGCCGCACCCCACCTCCTCCTACCCAGGATCCCCCACATCCTCACAGGACGAGCAGCAGCAGCCATTCCCACCCCTCCCTCCTCCCCCATCCAGCACCAAATTGGCATCCCTCAGCCGTAGAGAGGTCGTGGAGCTGCGCAGGCTCATGGCAGCTCTAGAGCGTGCAGCGCTGCGGTGCATGGAAGGAGGGGGGATGTTGTTGCCCAGCCACCTGCAAACGCCCAACCCTGTCCAGGGCCGTGTGCCTGCTGCAGCTGATGGAAGAAGACCTGCGCATGGAGCTGGAGAAGGTGCTGCCAATGCAGGGAGGAATGGCCCGACTGGCAGCACACACAGTGAGCAACAGCAAGGCCAGAAGGCTCTGTGGAGTTTCCACGACATGGCCAATGCAGTGTCGGCAATGGGGCGGCTGGGGCACGTGCCCAGTGAAAGGTGTGTGTATCTGTGTGTGGGTTTGGGTTTGGGGGTTGAGGGGGGGGGTGTAAGTGCATCTACTAAACCATGCCTGGTGGACCTTGTTTTCCTGGCTCACATGACATTGACTTTGTTGGAGTACACCATCCACATACCCTTCTCTCACGCTCCTTGCCATGTAATATCCCCCCTTCCCACGCTCCTTCGTCTCCATGCCTTCCTTCCCCTCTTCATCACTACCCTGCAGCTCATGTTGACACACATGCATACATGCACACACACACACACACACACGCGTACACACGTATACACGCACCTACACAGGTGGCTTTCTTGCTTTGTGTCAGCTTCACTTCCCGCCCTCCCAAATGCGCACCCGTTGCACTTATCCCAAGCGATGTGCGGCCTGGCAACGCTGGAAATGCCTCCAGGCCAGGTGCGTGCGTTGGTGTCTTGTTTGCAGCATATCTTACTTACGACGATCATGATGATGACGATAATGATGCACTTGAGAATTTCCTTTCCCAGGCATGGATGAAAGCTGCAATGACCAGCTGGCCCACGCTTTCACACACGGACAAGTAATCACTACCCACGCAAGTGCGCACACACGCACACACACACGCCCCCCCCCCCCTTAAAAATGTGCCTGCCCCCAGGCGTGGTTGGACGCTGCAATGGCCAGGGCCCTCCAGCTGGCCCGCCAAGCCGGCGCTCCCTCTAAAAGCTGGCAAGGGGGCAGCGTGCCGCAGCCTAACAGGGCTGGTGTGAATGATGACCAAGGTAGCAGCAGCCGCAGCAGTGGTACTGCCAGATTAAACCCCCAGCTCACCACTCCCGTTGCTGCCCTCTTACTGTGGGCTGCTGCACGCCTACATTCGTGCAGCATAGAGGGCTGGGCAGCAAGCAGCAAGAAGGTGTGTGAGTGTAATTCTCGTTTTGTGTGTGTTTGTGTGTGTGTGTGTGTGTGTGTGTGCACGCGCGTATCAGTGTGTGTGTATCTGTGTGTTATTGAATGCATATGTGGTTATGAATGCATAGGTGAGAGTCTTGGACTTTCTGACCCCGCGTCACGTGAGGTTATTGTGCCCACTAATGCTTGCAAGTTGTGACGTTCCGGCACTACCAACACATACAATCTCTGAGATTGCTCTCTCTGCCATGCTCTGAGTATTCTTTTACATTCGCGCGCATACAAACAAACAGATTCAGACACGTACACACATACAAACATAAACACACAAACACGCACACACACAAACAAACAGGCCTCCTCCTTGGTGGCGATGACTGGCTCTTCAGCATTGACTGCGCAGCCCCCTCTTAGTAGGAACAACAGCAGCAGCAACAGTAGCAGCAACAACGGCGGCAGAGCAGCAGGCTCGGCTTCGCACGCTGCGCCCAGCACGACAGAACGGCACATGAGCAGTCCGTCCTTCAGCTCACAGGCAGCACCCCCAGGCCTGCCTCCTCAAGGAGGTGGCGTGTATGGCAATGGGCAGAGAAGTGCCTCTTCTGATGCAACTGCTGCTGCGCCGGTGGCGGTGCCGGGCCCTGTGGCTGTGCCTTTGGCGTGGGTGGCAAGCTACCTGCACTCCTCAGCTCAAGCTGGGCTCTTGAAAGAGACAGGTGGGTGTGGGTGTGGGTGTGGGTGTGTGATGGTGGGTATGCATGCCTGACCGTAAATGGTTTGTGAGTGCATCTGTACAGATTGCGTGTGTATTTGTGTGCATGTATTTCAGAACATATGTGTGCAAGCTTTTGTTTGTTTAGGTACCTGTGTCTGCCTTCTGGGTGTATTTCAAGTGCTAATAACGACAAACACAAGTACGTGCAACCACACGTGTACGTGCTGTATTTCAAGGGCTAATAACGACAAGCACAACCACCTGGCACTTTATCCATTGATTCTGTGACGTTTGAAAGGTTCAACATTGCCGCACACATATTAGAGAAGGGTCTGGCTGGTCGTCAGAGAACCTCAAATGGTCAGCAATCCGCCACACGCGCACGCACACACAGACAAAAGCACACAGACACACACGCACAAACGCGCACGCACACACTCACTCACAAACATATACTACGTGCGGTCACAGACGATGCCATGCCCCGCCACGCATCCATGATGCTCTGGGCTGTGGGTACTTTAGCAGGCCACGGTGTAGCCCCCCCCCTCTCCCTCCCTGCTTTTGCCCCTCCCTCCCCAAGACATAACCTCAACACCGACCCCCTCCGGCCCTCCCCCCCTTCTTCTGCTTACCCAACGCCAGATGCTAGGTCTGCCAAGGGTGCTGATGGGTTTGCGGGTTCTGCTGCTAGACCTGCCACTGTTTCCCCTGCGAGCACTGTTGGTGCTCGTTCGACCTTTTCAATGGGCGAACATGCTCAGCAGCTCCAGCCACAGACACTCTACCCGCCAGGTGATTTGTGGGTTCGTACACACGTGCACACACGGACATAAGCACACGTGCATACACAACGTACACGTGCACACACCATACACATACAGACACAGGCACTCTACCATCCAGATGATTTGTGGGCTCGTACGCACGTGCATACACAGTCACACGGTCACACACACGCGCACACTTGTACAGACATACAGACACACATGCACGCATACGTCCATTTGTTCAATAGCATGGACAAGCACACGTGCACATGCACACACGGACACATACACATTCATACACACATGCATGTGCTCATAAAAACAAACGCACACACAAATGCGCACCTGTACGCATATGCACACACACACACACACGCGCGCGCCGCACACATGCCATGGACATGCATGCACGTGCAGACATACACACAAGCACACACAAGCACACACACACACACGCACAAGTGCACATCGACGTATTCCTGTTTTTGGTAGTGTCCTTCTACCAGGCATATAATATATAATCCTTACCTTTGCCTGAGTGCCTGCTGTGCATCACTGTATGGTAGAACCCTTATCATTTTTGTTACAATCTTGACGTCCAAGCACATAGCTTTTTGTCGTTGTCTGTGGCCCTGGGAGCCTGTGAGTATGAGTGCCATCTAATTCACTGTTAGGTAGAACCATTTCCATACCCTCAACTCCATCGCAATGTCCTGCCACCAGGCACGCTATCCCGTACCTGTGCCTGGTGCCTGCTGTGCGTCACTGTATGGTAGAACCCTTGTCAATCCCCTCATTCCATCCACTTTCTGCTGTCTACCTCAGTAGGGTGGATGTGTACAGAACCTTCTTTACATGCATGGTGTTTTAATGGGAGTTTTATCAGAGGAATTTCCATACAATTGGTATTGTACGGTATACGTACACAGTACAAGCCAATCGTGCCGTTATTGCCGTCAGCCCACCCCACTCCTCTGTATTTTGCAACAGGAGAGGGAAAAAGCAAGGGAGTCACGGCAAGCAACGCTGCGCAATTCAGCAGCAGCAGCAGCAGCAGCGCACAGCACCCCCCCACCAGTAGCAGTCCTCGCCAGACGCAACCTCCGCTTTTGTACCCTTCACCTTATGATGAGGAGGATGGGGATCGAGCAGTGGCAGGGTCTGACAGGGGTGCAGTAAGGTGGCAGCCCTACGACCCTGGGCAGCAACAGCAGCCAGAGCAGCAGTTCAGGCAGGCAGTGCAGCAACACGACGATAGCCAGCAGCAGCAGCAGCAGCAGCAGCAGCAGCAAGAAGGAGAAGGACAGCTTAGCCAGCATCTCTTTCGTCAGCAGCAGCAAGTGGTGACTCAGCAGTGGGAGGAAGGTGTGGATGATTTGCTCACCTTTGCCACTAGTTGGGGGACATCATTAGGGCCCCAGGGCCTGTCCAACACGCTGTGGGCGGCTGCGTCCCTGCACCGTGCCACGCTGCCCAGGCAGCACCACAGCAGCCGGCCGCAGCACGCGCAGCATCTACTATTACAGGAGCAGCCACAGCAGGTGGTACCACAACGGCAGCAGCAGCACCACCAGCAGCAGCAGCAGCAACAGCAACAGCAACAGCAGCAGCAGCAACAGCAACAGCAACAGCAGCAACCGCAGCAGCAGCAACAGGATGCACAGCAGTTATCACAGCAGCAGCAGCAGCAGCAGCCGAGACAGCCGGACAGGGGAAACAGAAGTCAGCCGGCAAGCCTGCAAGGACAAGACCTTCAAGGTTGGCAGACGTATGGAGGACTGGAGCAGCAGCAGGTCGAGCAACAAAAGCAGCAAGGGCGGCAGAGGCAGCACAGGGACCCGCAACAGAGGCGGGAAGGAGAGCGTGCAGAGGGGGCAGGCCAGCAGCAACACAATTTACAGCAAATAGAGCAGCAGCAACCTCTACCGCATTTTGAGCATCATGAGCAGCAGCAGCAACAGCGGCAGCAGCAGCGGCAACAGCACCTTGGTGCTTTGCTCCATGCGTGTGGGAAAGTCATGCCATCCTTGCTGCCACAGCACTTGGCTAACACAGCCTGGGCAGTGGCGGTGCTGCAGCCGAAGGTGAGGAGGAGACATGGTTGGGTTGGTGTTCAGATACGTGTGTGTGTATGTGTGTGTGTGTGCGTGCGTGAGCAGGTGTGTGGTGTTCAGATATGTGTGTATATGTGTGTGGTGTTAAAACCCTTTTGCCTATCAAGTATGACATCCAGAGTGCACAACTGCACAACACGACAGGAGCGCTAGCTTATACGTAGAGAGGTGGGGTTGGGAGGAACAAATGGAAGATAAGTCAAATGCTGTTTTCGCACAATTATGTTTTGCACACACATACATGAAGCAATTACACTCCTGCATTCACAACACACACACACACACACACACACATACACACACACTCACACACACACACATACACACACACTCGCACAAGGACATGCATGCACACAACACAACATACACACGTATGCGTGCAGCCTGCACCTAGCACTTCTTGGCTCCAGCAGCTGCTCCGCTGCCTTTGGCCTAAGCTGCACCTGCTCCCCCCTCAAAGCCTGTGCAACATGCTGTGGGCATGCGTGCGCTTGGGGTGCAGGCCCACTGCCGAGTGGATGCTGCTGTTTGTGCAGGTGTGTATGTGCCTTATCATAACATCGTATGATTGGCATTGCTGCGGGCATGTGTGCGCTTAGAGTGCAGGCCCACTGCCGAGTGGATGCTGCTGTTTGTGCAGGTGTGTCGAAATGAATATGTAAAGCTGCGTGCCCAATTATTAGCTGCTCCTACATTTCGTGTACGTTGGTGCTGTGGGTTTGCACAAGCTTAGCGTATGGGCCCACTGTTGTATAGCATGTGTGTGGCTGTGTAGACCTACCTATGTGTGAGTATGTGAGACCGTTCATGTTATATGTTGCTCCTACATTCCGTGCACGTTGGTGCTGTGGGCTTGTGCATGCTTGGGGTATGGGCCCTGCAAATTGCACTTTTATTCACCCACGTCATCAAATACACATGAAACACAAATACCGCCATGTAGCACCACAGCATCCAAGCACACATACACATGAAACAGTGCCGCCACGTACAGTAGCACCACAGCATCCAAGCACACATACACATGAAACAGTGCCGCCACGTACAGTAGCACCACAGCATCCAAGCGTGCACTGCTGCAGCGTGCGTACGATATTGGGGAAGCAGGTTAGGAGGGGAGCTTCCACCTGGCGCAGCTCTAAGTGCGGGCTTAACCTATACAGGCAAACCTCTAGCAGACCTTAATCTGAATTACCATAAGATTAAAAACCTGACACACAAACTGAATGAACACTCCATCAGACATGCATCTGCACTCATAAAAACAAGGTATGCACTGCAATACAACACAAGCAACAACAGTCAAGGTTTGGGTCTGGGTGCTACGGCACACAACCCCCCTGACCCACATTAATATCTTTTCTAATTGTTTGCGCGTGCCTGGTGCGGGCACCTATGTAGCCCCCTCCCTTAATCATGCTGGTTGTGTCATCACTACCAGCGGAGTCTTTTCTTTTTTCCCTTTTTTTTCTTTTAGTGCGGGTTGGAAAGGTGTGACCTCAAGATAGATTCCAAATAGCAGCAGTGTCTCCCCAACAACGGCATCTCTCCCTACCACAGCTGACACCATGCTGCTTCTTATGCGTGTTTGAGCAGGATGGTGTGCACGAACAGGATGGTGTGCACTAACTTCTTATGCGTGTTTGAGCAGGATGGTGTGCACAAAGCTGATGTGTCTGCCCACGATTCTGCAGGCGCCAAGCTGCTCTATCATTCCATTTACTGTACTGTTTCATTTACACAGCAGAATTGCAAGCAAGCTTCACACCATATGAACATGAAACAAAATGACGGGTTTGCCTGTGCGTCTTGCTTCTCCACTTGCCTACTTCAGTTGGGCGACTTCGGGTACTTTCCGTCTACCCCCCCTCCCCTTTTGTCTCTCCTTATTGAATTCACCTTCCTTTATCGGCAGAGGAGTGTCATATTACTCAAATCTAAAGTGGCTCAATCCCAAGTGGCTCCTCTCCCTAATTGAGGTGGACAGGGAGTAGTTTCTACTGCCTGTGCAATTTGTCCTGTTCCTCCCTGGTTCTTTCATTTTGTTATTTTTGGGTCAATGCTGAGCAGGTGGCGCGTTCTGCCCTCTTTCCATAACTCTGCTGCTGTGGTTGTTCACTTGCAGGTCAGTGCCGAGCAGGTGGGCGCGTTCTGCCCTCACTCTTTAACTCTCATGCTGTGGTCACTGGGGCGAGTGGGCTACAACCCAGGCAGGGAGTGGGTGCGCACGCTCTTAGGCCGGACAGCCAGGTGGGTGTGTGCGTGCGTTTAAGGAGCAAGTTCACGTGGAAATTTGCACGTTCTGCATCTTGAAATGGGCGGGCCCACACCCTGGCAAGGGTCGGTGTGTCCTGCTTTCTTCTGCGCCTTGTTTGGGTATGAATGCACATTACACTGCAACCAGCCCCTCAGTGGCGCTCCCACATATTTAAGACACACCAGTGTAAGAATACGTGGCAACATGATATGCAGTTAAGACACACCAATGTATAGGTATGTGACAAGGTGCTACGCATTTAAGACACACCAGTGTATGGATATGTGACAACGTGATGCGCAGTAAGACACTTTAGTGTAAAGATACGTGACGACGTGATGCGCATTTAAGACCAGTGTATGAATATGTGACAATGTGACAAGCCATCCTTTTGTGTGCCCACGCTGGGCCCCACAACAAGCCATCCCTCTGTAACGCTTTTGCACTTGTAGAGGCTGGTAGAGACATTTACATGCATGGTGGTAGAGACGTACCCAATACTAGCACATCCACACACTGCCTCCAACCCCTCTGCCTCCCCACACTGCGCCGCACATCCATCCTCTGCAATTTCCCTCTGCAGAAATTGCATTCACACAAATATGTAAATATATACACACTCACACGCACACACACACAAACACACACACACACGCAGGCTGCTGCCAGCCTTCCCCCCTCAGAGCCTAGCCACTGCCCTCATTTCTCTCGCGCGCCTGTCGCTGCCGCCCCCCCACGAGTGGACATGTGCAGTGCTGGAGCAGATACAACAGCGCATGCACATGGTTGTGGGTGAGTGCAGCACTGTGCGGTGCTTCAAAAAAGAGATCAATGTGCTGAGATGCATGTGGGACATTTTTTTGTGGGTGAGGTTATTTGGCTTTTTTTTGTGGGTGAGGCCTTAGCCGACCTTCGTCTTCCCCTTTTTGGTCACCTGTTGTGAGTGAGGCCTTTTTGGCCACGTTTGTAGGTGAGACTTTATAGCTCACCACTACACTGCATCCCCTGAAATTCCGAGTAAATTTGCGCTGCTCTTGAGTAGGTATGACATACATGCGCATACTTGCTTACATGCACATGTGGGGGAGTGGTTGAGTGTGATGCTGAACTCCACTCTACATCAATGTGGAAGTGCACACGTGCTGTCAAACTGTGTGGCTCCGGAAAGCCACTGCCTGTCACTATCACCCCCCCCCCCCTCCCCTGTGTGGATTTATCCGTGGATTGGAACAAACTATGCTGAGGTGGCAGGGGTTTTTGACGTGATGGGTTTGGAGGAGTTTAGCCATGCATGAGGCACTGCATTAACAGGCATACCTGCAAATGAGTAGGAACAACAGCACACGCAGAGGGGGTGGCACGCAGGTGTGCGATACTCGTAGTGCGTGTGGTTTGGTATTGTTTGGATGGCCGGCTTGCAGTAGTTGTCGAAAAATTCAGGCCAACACAGCTGCGCAGGTTGCAATTTGTAGTGGATTGTATGCGTATGGCTTGATGCAAATATATGCAGCACAGGCTTTCTGGCTGCGCCTCGCACTCTGCCCTATCCCCTTGAACATTCAAGCTATTAGGGGTTTGTGATTCAGACACGTTTTAGGCTCTTTCATCCTCTGTACATGCTTGTGTATGTGTGCAGCCGCACATGAGGCAGGCTAAGGATGTGTGTGTGTGTGTTTACATGTGTAATTACTTGTATGTACATGGGAGCACCTATCCTTGACTCTTATACCTGAATGTGTTATCTTTATGTGAGATCTTCTACTGTGCTTTTGTGTGCATCTTTTTATGTCTGTTTATGAAGCAGCAGCACCACAGCCCAACGTCTGCAGCTTACAACAAGCACAAAACGAGATGTTAATATAAAATGCACAGGGCGTGCCTAACTGGTACGGTATATGGACTTTGTTCCAAGCTAACACATGAGGTTTGTGTATATGAAGCGGCAAATGAGGAACAAGTACAAACACTTTGCTGCTTATTTCATAGGACAGCTTCTAGTTAGTTTGCCACACCTTTGTGTGTTTGCAGCGGCAAATGAAGCGGCAGAAGCGGCGAATCTGTTACAGCTGCAGGGTCAGCAGCGCCAAGGCCGACTGCGACAAGCTCTACAGCGGCTAGCACAGCAGCAAGCACGCCAGCAGGTCAGTAATTCTGTGTGTGTATGTGCATGTGCATGTGTGTGTCTGTGTGTTTCCGTTTGTTTGTGTGCGTGTGTGTGTGAACGCCTTGTGGCTTGTGTGCGTGTGTGTGTGAACGCCTTGTGGCTTATGTGTATGCATGTAGTAGCAGAGGCTTGTATCCGGGAGGGGTCTGCGTGTGTGCGGCTGAGACAGCTGGTTGCATTTGACAGCAAGAAGGGCTGGACGCAGCTTAAAAGTATGTGCACACGAGTTCAAACTGCTTTAACAGGTACGTGTAAAATAAAAATCCACGTAATCATGTGCACATAAAGGCATACCCCCTTTCACACACTCACACAGTACAGGCACAGGGGAAGCAGCAGGAGCTGATGAAGCCCCTGGAGCTGAGCATGTGCCTGCAAGGCCTACACACAAACGCATACACACATGCTCATGCTCATGCACATGCACACGTCTGCACACAAGCACAGGGGAAGCAGCAGGAGCTGATGAAGCCCCTGGAGCTGAGCATGTGCCTGCAAGGCCTACACACACATGCATACACACATGCGCATGCACATGCACACATCCGCACACAGGCACAGGGGAAGCAGCAGGAGCTGATGAAGCCCCTGGCTGAGCATGTGCCTGCAAGGCCTACACACACACACACATACACACACTCACACACACACATGCATTCACACATGCTCATGCTCATGCACACGTCTGCACACAGGCACAGGGTCGGCAGCAGGAGCTGATGAAGCCCCAGGAGCTGAGCATGTGTCTGCAAGGCCTGGCTAGGTTGGGAGTGCAGCCCCCCCGCCCTTGGCTAGAGACTGCTGAGCTCACCGTGCTGGCCATGCTGCCTTCTACGCAGCAGGCACAGCAGCAGCAGCCTGCGTTGCACCAGATGCACACGTCTGCATCACAGGAACAAGGACAGGGACAGGGACAGCCGGAAACAGCAGGAAATGTAGCAGACACGAGCTATGGCAAGCAGGAGCTATGGCAGCAGGGAGGGGAGGGTGCTGGAGAAGAAGGTTCAGGGGTTACACAAACAGCTGGAGCTCATGAACAGCAGCAGCGGCAGCGGCAGCATAAGAGGGCAGCAAATGATGCGCGCTTTGTGGCGGGTGCACTGTACGGCTTGGCCCGCATGCGTCACGATGCCAGCGATGCCCTGCTGCAGCGATCCACGCTGCTGCTGTTGCAGCAGCAGTGCCCAGCTGCTACAGGTGGGGCACACGCGCGCGCGCACACACACACACACACACACACACACACACACACACACACACACACACGCAAACACACACATACACATACACACACACGCAAACACACACACGGGCGCACAAATGTGCACGTGTACATGCCGGCAGATGCAAAGCCACGCAATCAGGCGCACATGTTCATGCTCACAGATACGAACACATACACACACGTGCACACAATTGTGCGCATGTGCATGCAGACATGGTGCACACCTGCATACATCCGCACCACACACAAGGACACACTCATACACACACACATATATATATATATATATATACACACACACAGGATCTACTGCGGCGTCAGACCAGCATTGGGGCACTGACTTGGCTCAAGGGCTGTGGTCGCTGGCCATGCTGAGCCACCGCCCCACCCCTGACGAGCTTGAGGGTCTGGCCATGCGCGTGGAGAAGTGCATGGAGTCCCCCCCAGGCGATACAGCCTGCATGAGCAGCAGTGAGCTCTCACAGGCAACGTGGGCTCTGCTCAGGTATGTGGTGATGGTGCGGGTGAAGGTGCTGGTGCTGGTGTTCACATGGTTGTGGATACCCCCTGCTCAAATGCTCGGTGTATCTGCTTGTGTGTGAGTGTGTGTGCGTGTGTGTGTGTACCTGGTGTGTGTGTGTGTAGATGTGAGAGTATGTATGTGTGTGTGTGCGTGCGTGCGTGCGTGGGCTGCAGTGCTCCCGGGGCACTTGATGAACTGGACGTTACTGGGCCAAGAAGCTCTGCCAAGAACAGCAAGGTTTGCGTTCTGCACTGAACCAGTCGTCTCAATTTGTGTGGCGTACCTGCAAATGCCCAGCCAGGCGGCCTTGCTCAATGTTAGTGTTTTTACGCAAGCCGCTGGCTAAGCTGCGTCAGTGTGGGGAATGTGTTCTTGGCGTTGAATAAGTGTGTGTGTGTGTGTATAGTCAAGTGTGTATAGTCATTGTTGAGTTATCTGGGCTTGCAGCAACCAATGTTGACTCACTTCTAATGATTTGCTGCTCTTACCTACCTTGAAAGCTTCATCAATAATTATGTGATTGGCTTCAATCGATTTGGTTGTGCTGCCATTGCTCTGTAAGCAACAGTCCCCGTGCTGCGTGTGTTCTGATGATAGTGAGCGCACATAAGTGTGTGCCTTTGCTGCTACCAAAGAATTGCTACCAGAGAATTGATACATTTTATATTTACAATATATATTTTATATTTACAATTTGCTGTGCTGTTACTGACTTTAATATGTGTGCGTGCATGCGTGCGTGCGTGCCTCCTTCCGCAGTATGGGCTGGCAGCCAAACGCTGCGTGGGTGGCCTCCTTGCTTCGTGTGACAAACCCCCTGCTGCCTACGTCAACACTGCTGAGCACAGTCACCCTGCTACGTGTGTTGGTGGCCTGGGATGGTCGATGTGAGCTCACGTGGGGTGGTAGCGCTGCTGCAACTGCTGCCTCTGTTACTGTCAGCGGTGATGCCACAGCTGCTGCGTTGAGAGGCACTGGTGGTGGTAGGGCCACCGGCGCCAGCACTGGTCACACCTCGATCAGTGCTGCAGCGTCTCCTGCAACGGCTGCTGTTGCTACAGTCTCTGATGGTGGTGCACCTGCTGCTGCAATCCCGGCAAGCAGCAGCAACGGCAGTAGTGGCGGCAGTGGGGAATTCAGCAGTAGCAAACACAGGGACGGTGAAAGTCCGGCAGCCCCCCCCCAAGCAGCACCTCCCCACCCAGCGGTCCTTATTCCCCTCCCTTGGCTGGATCTTGCTGCTAATCTCATAGATTCCTGCACACCTGCCATTTCCCCTGTTGCACCCACACTCATCCGCAATCACAGCATCGCCCTGCCTGCACAGCCACCACCTTTCAGCGCAGCACCGCCAGCACCACCACCAACACCATCTCCGCTGCCACAAAACACAGCAGCAGCAGCAGCAGCAGGGTCACCACCGACCACACCTCAGTTGCCGTCCTTTAAAGAGCAGGTGGCGCTGCAGCCTCCCAGCCGCAACTGCGTCCCAATCCAGCGACAATCCACCCCTCACGACAGCAGCCATCCACCGCTACCCCCCCTTACATCGCGCAATAGCAACCTTCAACCTCCACCCCACAGCAACAGCAGCAACAGTAGCCCCACGGGAACAGCCTCGCAGCCTCCTCCTTTTTCCCCTCCACTCCACACTTCACCCTCGGTAGCACCAGGAGCAAGCCCAGAGCAAACGCAGATCAACCCCAGAGCAACCCCGTCTCAGCAACATCAACAGGTGGCGCCTGCGTCAGCAGCAGCGGCAATGATTCCAGCTTTAGGACCCACTCCTTTCCGGTGAGAGTGTGTATGTGTTTGTATGTGTGTGTGCACATGTGCTTTATGAGGTGTACGCTTCTGCAGCATGCACACCTGCACATGCTAGCTGAACAGGTCTCGTGCCTACATGCCAGCGACAGCCGTCGATCCATGCCTTGAATACTTTAAGTATGTATGGCGTTTTCAGTGAGCTTGATCGTGAGGGCGTACGTAGGTGCAAGCACTTGAATGCTTGTTTGAACATGTCTCACCCATGTCAGCACAGCAGTTTCTTCCTTTAGGCCTCGCCCCTCTCTGTTACGAGCATGCAAATATGGATGGAAACATGGAACTTGCATTACTAATTCCTGCTCAGCAGATCCGTCCTTTTTTCCTTTTTGAGTTACCTAGTTGCTACTCTATGGAATTTGAGTGCGAGGGTGTGAATGGGACACAGAACAACCTAACCTTAACTTTCCTCTCCTCTCCTCTCCTCTCCTCCACACAAATACGTCAACAAACGCTCACAAACACAGGGTTGCTGCGTCTCGCAACTCTAAGCTGTCCATTTCTATGGGAAAGAAGAGGCGGAAAAAATGTTTGAAGGCGGCAGAGCGCGCGCCACAGAGGCACTGGATAAAAGCAATGGCTGAAGGGAGGGAAGCCCTGGCAGCAGTGGGTCATCCGGCGTATGCTGCTTTGAGGCAACGCCAGCAGCCCCCGTGGCAGTTAGAGGAGCAGGAGGAGGAGCAGCAGGGGCAGGGGTCGTAGTTGTGGGAGGATGAGATTGAATGGTCATAGTCTCAGATTTTAAATTCGGTTCGTGCCCTGGGTGTCATGTGCGCCAATGTTTTAACCTGTGGCACAGCAAAGGACTTTTGGAAGTGTTAGCAGATTAGGCTGAAGACACGTGAAGTCTCCCTGTCAAACTTATTTTTTGGTTTACCTAATGGTCCACTATGAACAACAGCCGCTTGGCACAATTCCGTTTTTTTGTTTTGTACGACACAATGTGGTGCAGAGACTCTTGGAGATGATGCGTGCAACATCCCATTTGGAGGGGTTACAAGGATGGCCTACAGCCCGAGACTCTGGCTGATGACAATTGTCTGGTGAAACAAAATCAACCAGTGTTGAAAATTGAAACTAAATCTGACACAAACTTGAGGAGTCTGTATGAGTCTTGATTCAGAAATGCATTGATCTCAAAATCAGTGATACTGTGATGACAAGCCAAGAAAGGAATAAATTCAGACCTCGAAGGAGCAAACGCACGCAGAGTCTTAAACATTCCTTCAAGAAGGTCTCTGTATCTCATGCGCAGCTCGTACACTTCGTACACTTCAGCACACTTGCAAAAGAAAAGCACATGCTTCTCATCTTGAACTTTTCCACACTCACATTTATCACAAATGCTAGAACCACCATGCCATTTGCAAGACTCCACTCTCAAATGGTGTGCACGCAATCTGAACCTGCTGAAATTCCTCAACACATGGCTGTTTGTCCAACTCCTTGTACAATGTCATATCAAATCACCGTCACTGCAAAGTATAAGACTCAGCACATCTACTGATAATGGTTGCGCCTTCGCACCAATAAAGGCCTCCAAGGTGGAAAAACCATCCAGCAGAGGAGTGAGTTCTTTGCATCGCTGGTCCCTAATGCTTCTACCAGTTCTCTGGCTCATGCCCTTGCGCTCTTTGCACACATGTATCTGTGTCTACTCAGCTTTGCGTGGCTGCACTACTGCTCCTTCTCCGGAGCTGGGACCCATGACTCAGACGGACCTCTCGGCCTCAATGTGGTTACACATTAACATCGCTAAACGAACGAACAAATAGAATCGGAGACCTTACACGGCACAGGGTCTCTTGAGGATCCCCTCTAATGGTACCTCTTAGAGTTCACATGTCAAATAATTACCAAAACTATCAAATCCAGAAGATAAAGGTTATCAATAAGACTGGCCATCCAGCTTATTGAACAAGTCATAAAGGAACTCTCAACTGTCAACCAATTTAACTGCTCTGTCACACGATTCGTCGCTGCCAACGATTGGGCGTGACACACTAGTAGGAAAAAAATAGATTCCAGTATTACCGTTACCCACCTTTTCCCCATACAACTGATCATTTTATACGAGCGTTATCGCTTGGGTTTTTATATGGCCCCAAGTGCCGTACCTCTTAGACCTAGGAGGTGGGCCAGGCCTTTCTATATTAAGCATGCATGTGCGTGCGGTGCTGGAGCCAACCAACCGTAAAGGCCACCATCGTAACCCCGCAGCGTTATGTGGGCAAGGTCATGCAGTTGTGCCTGCAGGTGTGTGTGTGCGTTAGGTGTAGGTCTACACGTGTGGGTGTGAATGTGGGCGTGTGTTGGCATGTGTGGGGGGGCGGTGGTTATTCTTGTGTACAAATGTAGGTGGATCGGATGGATTCGGTCAAGCGTATGGTGTATAGGTGTACGTGCATGAGTGTGTGCAAGGAGAAGTGAAAATGGGAAACTAGGATTGTGGGTGAGCATCTGTCGTCATCTTATTTCGATCTACCACTCAGACAAATTGTTCACATGTACCGGGCAGCAGCAGAAAGAAGGGGGGGTCAGGAGCATGCAAAGGCTGGTATGGAGCAACAAAGGTAATAGCCCCCTAACGCTTCTTCTGTGTGACTTTCCAGATCTGCGTAATGCCAAGAAATTTGCTGAGCAGCATGCCTTTCTTGTATTTCGGTAGCAGTAGACAGATACTCTCAAACATCATCTCCATGTGTGGCAACAAATGTTTTTTGCACCACCCTCCGTGCCGGTAGGCCGGCCGATGGCTTTGTTTGTCGTAGCTAGCAAGCACACATGGGAGCCGTGTATTCCATATTTCCTGTCCGCTTACTGTGCTCCCAATTCCTTATTCCTTATTCTCCCCTGATGGTGATTTCCCCTGATGGTGATCTGCGCCGCAAATATCTACAAAAGCATACGTAACACAGAAGCCCTAGCTACCCTTTAAATGCGTGGTCTGGCAGTGATGAGGGGATATGGACTAGAAAACATTGATTAAGAAGCACCTGTGTTGAGTATGTGGTCCTCAGAGCGGCAGGTGGAGCTACCGCAGCGTGTGCCGTGCCAAGGCAACATCGGAGGAAAATGCAAAACATTTTGCGTGCTAGTAGTCTGTGCTCATTCTCTGCTTTTCTGCAATCCATAGCGGTGAGGAGAGATGCTGGAGCATGCTGTGCTGGGCACCATAGCAAAGTCAGAAGAATCTCTTCCTAGCCAGGCACAGGCCAAGGAGGCCTTAGCGGAGGGAGGATCTACTGAAGAGTCTGCTAGTGAGTAATAAAATTCTTGTGCATGCGTACCGACACACACATGCTCTCATAAACTCACACATACACACACGTAATTGCACACAAACATACACATACAGAAACCTCACAAAAATGTACTTGCACACATACATGCGCAAACACTCAATCACAGACACGACACATGACTAATACGCAGGCAGTGATAGCGCATTGGGAGGGGGTGCAGTTGATGCAGTGACAAACGATGAAGGGGAGGGCAGGGCTCTGCTACAGTACGCGCTCCCATTGGCAGAGCTGGCTGGGGGCGACCTTTACTCGGCACTGAAGAGCTGCACGCAGGGATGAAGTAGGTGCTGCGCGACTGGTGCAGTGATGGTAGGCGAGTGGGAGTGTAAAAGATGAGAACATGTTCAGAACGAGTTGCATGCTCTTTTAATTTGCCAAGACCATCGAGTTTGTGAGCTGAGGAAACACTTTTCCTTCCTGTTTACACCTTTTTTTGAGGACTTTTCAGCAGCCCAACCCTTTTTGCTGCAACAGGTCAACAACCAACTTGTTCATGATTTCCTTTCTCAGCAGAACAATAGACTTTTTCTTTTTCTTTCTGAGCTCTGCTGAGCTTATGGATTTATTTGTGGCTGGCCGAGACCAGTCAGCAGCCGATCAGCCAAACAACCTGGCTGAAGGTCACCCCCCATTGTAACCATTGTAACCATT
>Ga0307945_1001582_pt1 | contig 17924 bp, 19 predicted proteins | sample OrgLakmetagen228_FD_201818 | JGI IMG/M metagenome (GOLD analysis project Ga0307945, IMG submission 201818) | Saline water microbial communities from Organic Lake, Antarctica - #228 | ecosystem: Environmental > Aquatic > Non-marine Saline and Alkaline > Saline | place: Antarctica: Organic Lake...
GGTTGGCTTGCCAGCCTGCAGGGCACCCCTGATCCTTAGTTGCAAGCACTAGTGCTGCTGCTGCTGCTGCTGCTGCTGCTCCACCTGCTGAACTTGCTGTTGCTGCCGAACCACTTGCAGCCCCCCCTGAGACAGCCCCATCAACACTCCCTCCCATGCCTGCTGCATCCCTACCATCTTCCATGCTTTGAAAATAATGAATCAAAAGTATTAACGAGCCCTGAAAAATTGGGCAATTTGAGGTTACGGAAGGCCACTCGAAGGCACCTCGAAGGCCTGTTGAAGGCGCTTTTTGACCACAGCTTCAAACCGTATTTATACGGTATATATACGGTATATATACGGTAAAATCGTTTATACGCCGTATATATACGGCCCTGTGTAAACCCATTTATACGGATACAGATACGGATACGGTGGCTTCAACAAATATACGGCCGTATATATACGGCGTATATATATACGCCGTATATATCCGTATACGGTTCTGGCCAACCCTACATATGCTTAAACACTTTGTCTTAAACACATGTGTGCATTTCTTCACCCAGTGCCCTCGGATTGACCTCTCGGGCCATAAAGGCCTACCAAACTGCACTGACCGCAGCAATGAATAGCGGCGCCCCTCTGGCAAGGCAGCGTGACTTACAGGTCGGTGCTGTAGCGCATGACCAAAGTATGTGAAGTTTTATATCCAAGAACAGCCAAGGAGTTGAAAATTTCGAGGCCAAGGGGTAGGATACAGAAGTAAAAGAGTCCGTGGACAAGAATAGGCTCCAATGAGCTATAGGTTGATGAGTACATGACGTTTGTGCTTGTGTCTGCACAGGCTACTTTATGCAGCCTTAATGAATTGTAAGGAAGTCCAGCTTGTCTATTAACTAATACTTGGTGACTACACCAGCCGCACGGAAGCCTCCTTGTTTGCCTCAATCATAGCCACAGCTGCTTTGTTTGCACTTGAAATGTCTGTGCAGGTGGCTCTGGCCCGAGCCATGCATAACCAAACAGAAAACACAGCGTTGAAAGACATGGCTGCTCAGTTTGTTATGAAAGTGGTGCGTCTCGGTGTGATAAACGTCTCATGCTATTTGCTTGTTTTTCTGTGCTGCTCTTCATCTTTGCATGTTTAACAACTGCAATAGAGGTTTGACCCTCAGCAAGATTGGAATGCTGATCGGTAAGTGTCTGCCAAATGCAGAAGCTCAGATGCAAGGAATCAAGTTCAAATTAGAATTTTGGAGTTGGATCATCAAGTTTTTGCGATCGATGCTTGGACGAGCGAATTGGCACATGAGACATACAGCACTTACACATACACATACACATATGTGACACATACACATATACACATACACATACACATACGTGACACATACACATATGTGACACATACAGCATTTACACATACACATACACATATGTGACACATACACATATACACATACACATACGTGACACATACAGCATTCTCACATACACATACACATATGTGACACATACACATATACACATACACATACACATATGACATACAGCATTTACACAAGCACAAGCTTACACTTGATAACAAGAGTACAAGCATGCCTGCAGTTGGGAGAAGATGAATCCCATTTGCGCGGCCTCGAGCTCTACGCTCAAATTGCAGAAGATCAGGTGCGCAAGGCCTCCTTTCCAAGTCAGCATTGAAGGACGTCGAAGGAGCAGGCTCGGAAGTGATTGATCTAGGCAAATGATATGCACATGCCAAAAGGGCAAATTGTGGTAGGCACCATTGACGGAACAAAAACTTCTTCAGCTCTTTTCTATCAAGTGCCCTGCTGCCAACCACAGAGCCATTTCTCTTAATGTCAATGCTACTGTAGAAAAGGGAAAGGCGGAGGCCTTGCAGGTCATGGCTTTGTGTGTGAATTGAACACATTTCAAAACACACGAGGGGGGTTCGTGAGGGAGTGGAGAACCCTTGAGTGACATCTGACAGTTTGTTTGCAATTTGAAGAGCAGGAGAGGCTTGTTCATTTTCACTGTGTGTGTGTGTGTGTGTGTGTGTGTGTGTGTGTGTGTGTGTGTGTGCCAAAGGGAAGGTGGAGAGATTTGGAATTGCATAAATGCAGTGCGTGCTGACACAGAAAATGATGGGAATTGCCTTTGAGAGACGCGCAAATACGCAAATTCTGTATGTGCTGGCACAGGGAAAGAAGGAAAATGCCCTCCAAGTCGCCCTAAGGCTGATCCCCGTGCAGCGTGAAAACAAGGGCGTGCGGGCTCTCCTGGCGCGCAGGCTGCAAGTGAGCTATTTTGTGTGTTTAGTGTGTGTGTGTTTGTGCGTGCTTATGCAGGCTTCCCTCCGTGAAGGCTGCAAGAAAGATTGTCTGTGTATCTGTGTATCTTTGTGTGTTTGTGTGTGTGTGTGTGTGTGCAGGATGTGGGCAGGCTGCAAAATAAGAGGGCTAACGCTTCATGGGCATTATGTTCATGTGCATGTGCTTTACGCTATGTGCTTTGCGTTCTATGCGCAGTGCCTGAGCAAAAGGCGTCATTAATTCTTGGGGGCACTAAAGCTGATGCGTGCAAGTGAGGCCCCGTGTCTGATGCTTGCAAGTGAGCTTATTGCTGTAGCAAATGCTTGCAAGTAAGGCTTTGCGGCTAGGCTAACACTTGCACCGAGTCTTCGTGCGGTGAGTGCATCATTTGCTCATGGATGCCAGTGAGCCCACCCTCCTGAGACCTGGAGCCTTGTAGGCCTGCACCTACTAAGCAAACACACAAGCACTGCCGAGCTTCATTAAATTACAGACATAAATCAAGATTAAGCTGTGTAAGATCCACAAGCAAACTTGACCAACTATTCCCGTTGCATTCTCCCTTACGTTCATTGAAAGGTAGCGGTTTCAATAAAAAGTGACCTTCAACACTAGTGCCACAGTACGCGCGGGCTTTGGTTTCTGATTTCAACCAATCGTAAATCAAATGTACATTGTAGCACCATACTGCGACCCATTCCTATTCATATTCAGTCAGACCAGTGCACCGCACCATACCTGTGCACTGCACCATACCTGTGTACTGTACCATACCTGTGCACCGCACCATACCTGTGCATTGCACCATACCTGTGTACTGTACCATACCTGTGCACCGTACCATACCTGTGCACTGACCATACCTGTGCACTGACCATACCTGTGCACCGCACCATACCTGTGCACTGCACCATACCTGTGCACCGCACCATACCTGTGCACTGACCATACCTGTGCATTGCACCATACCCGTGCACTGCACCATAACTGTGCACCGTACCATTCCTGCGCACACTGCAGGCCCCTGGTGGCGTGCAAAGCCTGTACAATCAACTACAGATACCTGTAAACAGCGCCGCGCTACGCAGCGTGTACGCTGGCAATGAAGGGAGCGGTGGCAAAGCCACACCGCAGAATGATGCATCCTCCAAAGGCACTGCATCTGCCCTGGCCTTCCTGGCATCTTGCATCAAGGACCACGGTGCGGTGGAGGCCACGATACAGCTGTTGCACAAGGTGGTGTATTGCACAAGGTGGTGTGTTGCTTAAGGTGGTGTGTTGCACAAAGTGGTGTGTTGCACAAGGTGGTGTATTGCACAAGGTGGTGTATTGCACAAGGTGGTGTGTTGCACAAAGTGGTGTGTTGCACAAAGTGGTGTGTTGCACAAAGTGGTGTATTGCACAAAGTGGTGTGTTGCACAAAGTGGTGTGTTGCACAAGGTGGTGTATTGTGTTGCACAAGGTGGTGTGTTGTGTTGCGCAAGGTGGTGTGTTGCACAAGGCAGTGTGCCTATTCACTCGTGGCATCAACTGTTGCTTTAATGTTTGCTTTGAAGATGTGCCTATTCCCTCATGGCATCATCTGTTGCTTTGATGTTTGCTTTGAAGATGTGCCTATTCACTCATGGCATCAACTGTTGCTTTGATGTTTGCTTTGAAGATGTGCCTATTCACTCATGGCATCAACTGTTGCTTTGATCTTTGCTTTGAAGATGTACGTACGTACCCGGTATATAAGTTTCAGCCCTAGTAATTGATGTACAAGGTGCGCCCACGTTCTTCTGGACCGTTTGAGCGTGTGTGGAAAAACGTGATTGTATGCAGTTCGGCGCTAGCCACCTTGCAACGTGTCGTGAGGCTTCAGTCACAGGAAATTCAACCATTGCATGTAATTAATGGGTAATACTTGCATGCTCATGCTGTGCGCTGCACCTCATTCACGCAAAGCACCCTGTCCCAATGCTGCACAGGCATGGTTGGCCAAAACCATATACGTAACATATGTACGCCTTAAAAAAAGATCTACGCCTTATAGTACCGTATAAAACGGATGTGTAGAAACTTACACCGTGTATGCATCTGCACAGGCCATGGAGTTAGACCCCCTCCACGTTGGCCATGCACTCAGCCTAACTCACGCCCTGGAGCTAACACACGACATGTCAGGCGTGGTGGAAGCTGCTGCAGGCTTCATGCGTGGGCTGCAGGCAGCAGAGCAGTTACAAGGGGGGACCTGTCTCCATCTCACGCTGGGAGGTAGACTGCGGGTGCAGGTGAGGGTTGTAGTTGTGGCGCAGCGGGCCTGTGCATTTAATGCTGTAGATAAGTGGACCGTAATTGCGGTGCAAACCTTTGAACGCTCCCAATACAGTTATGGCTTACATTATGGTCGGCCAAAACAATGGTGGCCAACCAGAATGTACAAGGCTGTTTGATTCTGGCCGTAATCAGGCAGTACGATCGTAAATAGGCAATAGGCAGTTTAATTCGCAAATTACCGTAAACGGCCGTAAACGACTGTAAGCGACCATAAACGACCAGAAATAGGCAGTTTAATCGTAACCAAGCATTTCGACCGGAATCAGGCGGTTTGGCACCACCTGGTTATGAATTTATAAAAGCAATGATTCTAATACTGATGGCTCAAGGAATATCACTGACACATCCCTTGCTGCAGAAGCAGCTTGGGAAAAATCTGTATGTCCAAGTAACGCAAGTCTGACTTTGCTTAATCTCATTGGCTCGAAAAGGAAAGCAAATGCAATGTTTTGTCGTCTTGAAACTCTAGTTGCCTCTAAGCTCCAATGTGTCATGTGTCATATGCTTTGCATGCTTGCATCAATGCCCTCTCAATTGCACCTGCACACGCACACATGCAAGCACATACCCATACACGTACGCATGCACACGAGCACGCACGCACAATCACACACACATATATACACATGCACACGCACAACACGTGGGCATGTGCCCACAGGATATTGCGCGTGAGCTGGAAGGTTTGCCTGCTGTAAATCCAAGAAATGTATCCACCTGGCTGGCTTGGCGAGCAGCGGAGCCCTGGTCTGATGTGGACCAAAGCCATGCGATCAAGTCAGGAGGGGCTGCAGATGGTGGCAAGGTGTGTGTTATGGGACGTTTAGCGTGCTTGCAAAGTGAGCAATCGATGTGCATTGTGCATCAGAGGGTTGTCAGTCGCTGGCAAGACGTCTGCGCCTTCAGTTTGCTGCTGTAAAGCCTCGTTTCTAGTAACATAAGTCAGCTCTGTTGCTTGGACCAGTGATCGCTCTACACACTACAAGCACCTGTGTCTGCTCACTTTTTGGTGTCAGTAAGCTGGTGTCCCACTCACATGTAGGTGCCTTTATGTTGCGTTCGTAACTTACTGTTTTATTGGTAATTATGGGATATCAATTAAACGTGTCAGATCAAATCACTGTACTGCAAATTAGCAGCTGATTGAATCCAGCTTATTGAAAAAGACATACAGAAATCCTCAACTGTCAACTAACTACTTCACACGAATTTTCGCTGCCACTGATTGGGCGTGACAGATGTCAACCTTTTGTATCACTGGGCACATGTCCCGCATGTAACATGTATTTTTGTGTGCAGCAGGTTTCTTACAGCAGTGACCAGCTGGACATGCTGGCTCTGTGCTTTACTGCTGTCAAGGCTCTGTATGTGGGAGGAGCAATGGCACGTGCTGCTAGGTGCGCTTTGCTACTCGCTCCTGTTGTGCACCTGTGTCGTGCGCCCGTGTTGTGTGATTTGAGTCGAATTTATATCTCTGCACGTGGGGCAATGGCACTTGCTGCTAGGTGCGCTACGCCTCTAGGTGTGCCATGCTTTTTGCTCCTGTTGTGCATGTGTGCTTTTGGATTTGATTAAGATTTCTATGTGTGCTACACTTTCTGCTCCTGTTGCGCCCCACGTTGTGTGATTTGAGTTAGGTCTGTACAATAATCAAGAGCACGTGCTGCTAGGTCCACTTTGCTTCTTGCTCTTGCCGTGCACCTGTGTTGTGCGATTTTGAGTGTCTTTCCTGTCTGTGTACGTGTGTGTGTCTGTGTACTTGTGTGTGTGTCTGTGTACCTGTGTGTGTGTGTGTCTCTCTGTGTGTGTGTGCCTCCTGTTTATTCATGAGGCAAATGCTAGTACAGGGCCGGCATGTTGTAGTACCGCGTCATGGTACAACAGGCCCGTGTTTGGATGGAGCTGACTTGCTCCATCATGCTTGCATCTGTCGTCAGTACCTTGTGCCTTTTTCCATTTCTTTAGGCTTGCACATGTGAGTGTGGGGAAAGATGCGCCTTTTGTCCTACATGGCACGACGGCAGCTCACCAACATACAGCAGTGCCTTGCTATTTGGTACCCTTACACGTACATTCTATTTTTGCTCAAGCTTGTGCGTACCTTAGCGTGTGTCAGCGACGTCAGGCAGCGGCTGCACCCTAAAGATCATGCTTTCCAAGGGGGACCTGATTTGTGCTTGTGTGCCCTCTGTGATAGCTGGGTAGCTGCCATGCTTATTAAAGGGAAACCTGTTGTGTGCTTAAGTGTCTTCTGTAATAGCTGGATAGCAGCTATGAAAGCCGTGTAGCTCGTTTTCAGACTGAAGGGTTGCAGGTTCAGGTTGGCCGGTAGCGTGGATTTTTTGCTGCTGCCCAACAACTATGGTCTCCATGTCCTGAATCAATGCTTGAAGTGTTATAACTCCTTGCACATGTTTTTTTCCCCAGAATTATGCACATCTATCTCTCTCTCTCTCTGTCTCTCCCTCTCTCTCTCTCTCTCAGTCTCTCCCTCTCTCTCTCTCTCTCTCTCTCTCTCTCTCTCTCTCTCTCTCTCTCTCTCTCTCTCTCTCTCTCTCTGTCTCTCTCTCTGTCTCTCTCTCTCCCTCTCCCTCTCAATCTCTCAATCTCTCTGGCAATTGAGTTATTGTTTCCTGTTAGCAGGAGTGGCTGTTTCCACCATTGGGGCTTATCATCTCTGATCAATTTTCAACAGAGAAGGCCACATCAGTGTTTCAGGGTTCGCGCTGCATCCTCAAACATGTATGCTTATCCAAATCTAATCTAATCCTCTTGAAGCTTGGCACTTTTGTATTGTCGCCTAGAGTCACTGCATATCATCTTCATACTCTAGGATAGTCATCCATCTTTTATCCTGCATGAGGTGCAAGCAAATGCACACACAAGCACACAAACACACAAAATACCCACAAACAAACAAACACACATACACAAACACCAGTTGCACGCAACAAGCATGTGCAAAGGACCAGGTTGTTGAGAATACCCCTTTTACATACATTTCTGCCGGCAAGCCCTCCTTTTGCTCTGCCTTTCTGCAGGATAATAGACCTTTTGGAGCCTGCACGTGCTGCAAGCAAACACCAGCTGCACACCACACTCATACGCAATGAAGCTGCGTACTATGGCTGCGTCCTGCAGCTCTTGAGGGACAAGCCTCCTCCTTTCTATGGTGTGTTTTCATTCTATCTTGCGTTGTGGAGTAGAAAAAGAGAGAAAGGAAAAGGCTACACTGATCGTGTTAATCCACTCAGTCTGCTTATAGGAAGGCCCCTTGTCAGCACCTCTGCAAGCCCCCCACCGCGTGTTAATAGCGTTAGCTGCTTTCCTTTTAAGAGTCATTTGCACACTTGTTTTAGTGCTACCATTTGTCCTCTCACGAGTCAAATTAATTGAACAGGTGCACGGTGCATACAAAGTTTATTTTACACAATTACTACGTGCACACACATACACACACGCACACACACACGCACACACACGCACACACACATACACATACGCACACACACACATTCACACACACGCACTTGCACACTTATAAATACACACGCAGCGACTTTCTTACATTCAAATGATGGTGAACCGTCAAAATGTTATCAGCCCGTAAGGGAGCCTCGGCGCTCTGCACCAGTTCAAAGGCTTGCCTCTGCTACAACTTTGTGGTTGCACTAACGCAAAAATCAATTGGTACTTACAGGGAAGCAGAGGGGCACTGCCATTAGCAGTGCTGATGGCTGCCAAGAAGTTAAGAACAGCATGCATTCCGACGCGCTCAATGCGCCAAACCCGCTGTTCCTTTGTGGGGATTCTCATTGCTTGCCAGGTATGTTACAATTAAGGTTGGCCAGAACCGTGCATACACACCGTATATGACCGTATGTTTGGTAATTTCCATGCTAAAAGTCCCGTATATACACTGTATATATACGTATGTATGTATGGTTCTGGCCAACCCTAGCCTAGTTACAATGCTTTATAGATCCCAGGACCATGCCAACTATGGTCCTTATTTTATCCTTGAGGAACGACGCAATGACATTAGGGTCCGTTGTCTTATCAAACATTGGAACGATCTTCAATCTGCTTATCTGCTTGCAGATTTACTGCAGCTGTGGGCTTGATAAGTGCTACAGGTCATTGTGGAATGACCTAGGCCTTGTGTCAACCTGCCTGCAGTATAATTAAACACACAGACACACACACACAAGCACGCACATATGCACACATACACACACACGCGCGCGCACTCATGCACACATACACATACACTTGCCTGCAGCTGCATGGCGTCTGGTAACAGTGCAAGGCAAGCCAAGGATATTGCACCCCCTCTTAGTTACCGGCTGCAAGGTTGGTGCTACTGCTGTGTAGAGCTGAGAGCTATTTTGCGTTGCGTGATGAATGATTGTGCTCATTTAAATCATGTCTTACGACTAAATGTGCGACGCTTGTTTAGAAGGGATTTTTTATGAGTCACTCAGGATCAGCATAGCGTTCGATCTTACTGTGCGCTTAAATGATGCGAATTTTCCTGGCCATCCTTTTAAAATCCCTTTTTTTATTGCGTCCAACTTAATGCTCAGGTTAAACACTCAATGAATTGGGTTTACGAATTGGGTTTGCAGGGCATTGAGCTCAAAATTCTGCTGTGTACGCCTATGCACAATGTTCTCGCACAGGGAGTGCTCTCTTCTCGTTCATTTTCCTCTGATGCTGGTTAAATTGTTTCTGACCTGCGCACGCCCAGAAGCCTCATGGACAACAACAATCCTAAACTTTGAGTGGTACATGCAAACCAATTGTCTGCTTTAACGATACGCACGTGTAAGTAATATAATCGATAATTTATATTCGTTCGACATGCTCAAATTACTGACCAGCACGCACGCCTTCAGTGTTGGTGCCTTTTATGCGTGCTGCCTTTGCATACCCACGTGCCTCTTGATGCTCCATGTTTTTTGTTTACAATCACTTCGTGTGCTCTTGCTGCTGACCGGCACGCCTTCATTATTGGGGCCTTTCGTGCGCACATTCTGCACACACCCATCCATGTATTCCCCAGGATGCACGTCGTTATTAGCAGGAAAAATGAAGCAGGATGCATCTTAATTTTGTTGGGTGTGCAATTGCATTTATGTGCACACACGCTACTTGCTGTGCAGATTTGGCACCTGCGACCGGAGAGCACGTTTTATCCAAAGGTTCAATTCCAGAACGCCCTGGCCCACATTCCCAAGGGCGCTCAAGTGGTCATGCTTTTGGGGGAAATCGACTGCAGGGAAGGGCTGCTGCTGGCGGTGCAGAAGTGCAAGGTAAGGCGTGTGTGCTTGTGGGTGAAGCTGCTTCACAACTTGACAGACCTGGAACGTTCGTTGCGCTTTGTGGGAGGAGTTACTTACAGGGAAGGACGGTTGCTGGCAGTACAGAAGTGCAAGGTACGGTTTGTGCTCATGGGTGAAGCTGCCTCACAACTTGGCAGAACTCGTACCGCTCCTTGCAAGGTATTGACAGGTGAGATTGCTATTTTGAAGTGCTAGTGAGAGGTACATTGAGGCCTATAGGATTGCTCAAATCTGCAGTAAGCCTTTTTGAGCTGTTATAAACTGATGTGCTCTCAATCATTAAGTTTTTTTTTCTGCCTACTTTTGACCATCACACGACGTCCATGTTTCCTCTTTTGCATTGCTATACGCACCTGCACTCGGCCCTATGTCAGCTTCTAGCATTAAGTTCTGCATCGGATGTGCATCGGGTGTGCATCTGACGTGCATCTGATGTGCATCGTAATTTGTCAGATCCTTCTTCGGCACTGCATCACCTGCCAGGTCTCACTGTATCTTTGGACAAGCAACACGCTTTTCCTAATGCGCCTCTCCCCCTCTTCACTCATTGTTGGAGGTATCAACTCTAATTGTGTATAAATGTATAAATTTATAGAAACTTGCGCCCCTCCTACTGCTGCTGCAGCACACCTCGCTCCAAAAGGCCATGTGGTCTGCAGTGGGCGTATATTGTAGTAACGTTTTGTGTTCCTGTATCCCTCGCACTGCTGCTGCAGTACGCCTCGCTCCAGGAGGCCATGTCATCTGCAGTGGACTTGTATTTGTCACTGCTCACGGACCTGATCAAGCGCCGAGGGTTCCAGCTGTTTGTGCACCCAATCCCACCTGTATTGAATGAGACTAGAGCAGTAGTCACGGCCTTCATGCAGATCCTTAAAGTAAAGGTGTGTTGAATTTAAGCAATTCTTCAGATGCTTTGAGCTCCCAATCTCGTTTGGGTGCGCAAAACACAAGGAGTGGTCACAGTTACATGCAGGTATTGAGGCAATAGGTCAGTTTGGTTGTAATTAATTGAATACGAACTAGGTCTACGTTACTTCCTAGTCCCCCTACATTTGTAGTGACATTAATGCGCATACATACACGCATATATACGCATTTACATACATATGTACACGCACGTGCATGCATACACACACGTAGTCAATTACACACATGTAAACTCATGCACAAGCACAGGCGCACACTTTGTGTTCACACAAAGAGAAAAGACATGATGTGCTAAAGACTAGGTACCATAAGAATAGGCGCTCCCTGAAGCTCGTGCACAAATATTCTTTGTTACGCACTTACTTTTGCTTTTGTGACTTTAGGTATCTGCTCTGGCAGCTAGCCCTAGCTGTGAAGGTCGTCTGTTCTACCTTGACTTTTTTGAGCATCTTCTCAGCCCGGATGGCTCCGCTTTGGCAAATGGGTTGGCATTGGACGGCACACATCTTTCTCCAGACTACCTGGCACATTTAAATGATGCATTTCTGCAGACTTAACGCTGAAATGAGTTCGATGTAAGCCTATGATGTTGCAGCTTGGCGTACTAAATATTTTCATTCTCGTTGTAAGTAATCCTTTCAGGTAGAAGGAACTGAAAGCTATTATTATGGAAAATCCGGAAGACTGGAGGAGTTAAATGTGAAAATGTCTGAGTTCAAGGTTTAGTCCCTTGGAAGGCTTCAGAGTGTGATTGTCAGAATTGGTGCTTATATCTTTGTGCTGTCCTTTGCACAGCGTTCATCTGTTTTAGGGTCTAGTGTCCTTGCAATATATTTTGTCAGTCAAGACCATCTCAAATCCTCACTGTCTGTCACCATTACGTTATTTTTGTCAAAGGGCCGGCCAAAATAAATCATTATCTAATCAGATATAATCACGCTTTCCCAACAGCAAATTGTATTTAGGTACGCCGATAACGCAATTGCAAGCGGAGTAGCCTTCATTCCCCCCTTTTAAAGATCCATCAAAATGGTGCAGCATCCTTTCCAGGGACCATGTCATCTAACACTCGCTCATTTCTACCTCAGTGAATTTGAAGTGAACAGGAGAGCAACCACTGCTGAACCTTGTTGTTTAGAAATCGGCTGGATTGAGTGCTATATTGCGATCAGGCGGCAGTGATTGAGTTTGCACAGAAGTAAGGAAAAGCAACCGCCGGCAGGTTTGGTGGACAGCTGCAGACCACAGATGTTTTTTTGTTTGGTTTAATAAGAATGATTTAACGCCAGGGTCGAGCCTCTCTCGAGCAAAGGCTGGGAACTGCACTTCAGACTGCAATTCTCCTGATTCTCTCTCTCTCTCTCTCTCTCTCTCTCTCTTTCTCTGCTGTTTCTCAAATCCAACTTGCTTGACACACTGACATATACTATACCACACATACTCTAGTCGGCTGCCGCGCCTCTCCTCCCCAGGGCTGGGAAGTTTACTCAACCATCTGGCTGAGCATTTGTAGTTTACTGAGCTAATTGAGTACCGCAATATCAAAACCAAAACATGCTTTCTTTAATGAACTGGCTTCTCCAGCTTATTGAACGAGACTAGGCAAACTAACTTCAACTGAAAAACCAACTAACCAAATCACACGAATCGTCACTGCCAACAATTGGGCGTGACAGCCTGGCGAAGCAAACTACAAAGAAAGTGTCGGTGGGTCTGCAGACATAAACTGTAGGTTACAGTTCTGTTGGGTGAGACTATGGCTCCCCTGATGCTCCTATACCCGAATCACGCTGTAATTAAATACATGAGCAATCGAAAATAATCGACAGACATTGTGTGTGACTGCCTAAAACGCCCTTCAGGTTAAACAATCATTATTTACAAAAAAATAAAATGACTGTCATTGGTTTGGCGTCTCTGCTATTGCTTGGTGGCCTAATGGAGTGGGGGGCTTCTGATGAAGGGAGGCCATTGGCAAAGTGTGCGTATTAGCAGGCGTTTGAGTAATTCCAGGGAAGTCATTGTCTCCTTCAGGGACACTCGACATCAAATTATGCTTGCATGCATCAACAGATACCGATCAACAAGTGATGCTCACAGAGGCCGCCGCTAAGCAGGCGCATCAGGTGATCAATTTGCCCCAAAACATATTTGATGAGCATACTTGCAACAGAAGCCTGGTTTCTTTATGGCTCAAGAGCTAAGGCTTTTGGAATGAGAGCAATCAAATGTTGCACAACTGTATCGGATGCAACATCCTTTCAGGACCCCCATTTCAGAGGGATCGGCAGAAAGCTGCTCTGTGGCTTTAAATACTGCCCGCCACCAGCTGCCCCCCAACAAGTCGTAAGTAGTAACACAGAATTTTAGTCAGTGAGTTGGAATATAGAGAAGACAGACGTCCGATCGAGAGAAGGTTGGCGCAAAGAAAGGTATGCCACATTCAAGACCTCTTGGCGAATCGTACTTGCTTAAAGCTGACAGTGCTAGTAAAGAGAACCTGGCCTGCTTACATAGTTAATGATCAGATTCGAATATCTAACCCTTCTGTGCTTTGCCACCTTCCCCGATCTGACTGTTGAAAGGCTGCCGCGCCGGCCCCAGCTCCAGTCATGCAGTCCCAGCCGCAGCCTGTGATCGCTTACTCAACGGTGGGGTCTGATGCTTGTAGAGTATTGTGAAAACGTGCTTTGTGCTGTCTTATATGCATGCATGATGAGAGAAACCAAGCAGTGATCATACAGAAGGGGTCATCTGAGGCCCCAAACCAGGGTACTTTAGAAACGTGATCAGAGTACGGGCGCCAAAGCTTGCACTTTCTACAAAAAACAGAGGTAGCCCCTGCTCTGCGGATAACACCTTTGCTTGAAAAGTGTAAGTATTGGCGCACATGTCTAATTGCAGCCTGCGGCATGATCGGATGGCTGGCATCTGATTGCCAAAAAACACATCTCCAGCCACTTTCTCAGATGACTCCCTCTGTGATTTTGTATGCTTACGTGCAGGCCGTCGCGACTGCCACCCAGCCTGCTCCCGTTGCTCAACCTCAGCAGGTTCTGCAACTCATATTTGTTTTGTTGTTGCTGTTAATGGGTGCCGTTTTTAAGACCCCCCGTGGCTTATGGCCCATGTGGGGTCAATGGGTGTTGTTTTGAAGACCCCCATGGCTGTTGTGTGCAACCCAAATCGGTACCACACCCAATTCCATGCTAGTCAGCTAGACGCACAAACACACACGCACACACACACACGCACACACGTACACCAAAAGTACATGCATTCACACGCACACATAACACAGGCATGCTCCAGACAAGCACCAGACAAGCATGCACGCACATCCATATGTTAATGGGTGTCGTTGAGTGAGAGGTTAAGCCCAAACCCCGCACCCCTGCTAGAAAGAAAGTTGATTTAAGCAAAATCTACAAATAAACAAACGCCAGCTTTGTTGCTGCCTTTGCCTGCCGTGCCTGTTGAGAAGGTACAAACCTGCGTCTGGATTTTCTTTTTAACCAAATTTTGTCCTCACCTGCCTTACTCACTGTCACGTTGATTGTTGTGCCTTATAATAGGTTGCGGCTGCACCTGCACCTGCACCGGCCCCTGCACCTGCGCCAGTCATCGTGTATGCACCCCCACCTCCAAAGAAAGGGGGGAAGTTTGGATTTGGATTCCTTGGTTGAACACATCTCCTGAATACAGATGTCTCACTAGTCTCTACTTGCATGTTGAGGAAGCCGTTTGCTTAAACCTTTAAGCTCCTATTCCTTATGTGCTGCTCTGAAATTTCAGCAGATCAGGCTGATCCTGAAACAGTGTTTTAATCCCTGTTATGCTAATGCTTACAATACCTACTTAATCATCTGGCTCTCCTTTAAAGTCCTGAGTCTTCTATAGATCCTATTTTTCAATTATTGGAGTTTAATAACCTGTAATTTCTATTTAATTTCAAGGATTGTAAACTTCATAGACCTTGGCCGGTTTTTTATGATTCTAAAGGGAGTATTCTATTTGTTTGGCCATAATAAAGTCTCCATTTTAAATATTCCCCGAGCCTCGGGCCATGCTGAAAACATTCACGTCGGCTTGTTGTGAGAAGGTAACATCCTGCAATGCCCAGGGTTGCATGGTTCAAGGTTAAAGGCCTTGACTCACTCGTAATATAAGGCGTAGCCTCTGTAGTTTCGAACTTGTATTTGGGAATGCATTCAGAATAATCAAGAACGTAATAATCACATTTGGTGGCAAGAGGGGAAAAGGAAGGAGCGAAAACCAAAGAAATGAATCAAAGTTATCTGTATATTGCAGACACTTTGATCCGGTATAAGGCATTGCTGTTTTGTTCTAACGTATAGCTTGTCGCCTGGAAAAGTTCAATGTTGTTTTACCTTCAAGACACAGGCTCAACTTCCTCAATAAGTTGCTTAAAGTTTTGTAACAGATGGGTTAGACATGCAGTGTGCTTTCACAAAAACAAAGCTTGAAGAGAGAATAGAATTTGAAGATTGTAGGCAGTGGAACTAATTCTACTATCTTTGAGTGCTTGGATCTTAGAGAAAAGCTTCTTAACAGTTTGAATCAGGACCCAATTCCTTGACAAATTCCAGAGTGGAAGTTTCAGTGCTGCAGACAGTGCACTCACACCCAAAAAAATGGTTGTGGAGAGTAGTAGAGGGCCATTGAAGAATGGTGCAAATATCTTAATGCATGTTGTTCCTTTTGCCGCGTGCAGCTGGTTATCAGGTCTGGTGTACTCAAAGCTTCTTGGTATCATTGAGGCGAATGTCTAAAAGAAATCCCAAGATATTTAAGTCGGTGTTGTGTAGGGATGGTTGCTCTGCTTGTGGCTGTTGGTACTGCTGAAGTGCTCCCATTCTCCCTCAGCTGCCCCCTGCCACTGTGAGGAGTTCATCCCCCTCCATCAGTCTGTTAATTTTGTTCTTGTGCAGAGATGGAGCATCCAGTGCAAAATCTGGGTAGCTGAGGTAATTTCATTTTATTTGCAAGACGTTTGGTGTGGCTCTTATTCAGCTGATTCAGAAATTTTATGGCTTTACCACAGCCAGCTGCACTCTGCTGCTTATACATGTGTGGACAAAGCAAGATCCTAACAAGTCTGTCTGAATGATGATCTACGCAACTATGTGCAATGTACCATGAAAAGGAAACGTTTCACAAGCCATAATCCCTTTTTGAATATTTATAATACAAACTGTGCATAACAAAATAGAAATGTTATGGCAAAGCCTCAAATCAAAATCAACCTTGTCCAGCTTGTTTGCTCCCTTTCCTAATTCTCTCTCAGTTCAAGGTCATTTTACCCTTTGCTCATTTTCTTTGTACAAAACAGGCCAAGGAGAAAGGTTGTGAATAAAGGGATTTAAGTCCAAGGGTATGTAACAGCTACTGGCAAACGGGCTTAAGCAGACAGCGAAAGCACAACAAGCTAGCCACATAGATATTTCAGTTTCCCTGAGCAGCCCGAGGGAGGAGCTGGCTGCTGTATGATGATAACATCCGCTTCAGTAGGAGCATACCTGCAAAATAACATGTCAGAAAAAATGTGCATACCTCTACATATTTCAACATTGGGCCACAGACGGTGGAAATCCACTTGGTCTTTTTAACTTGAATTGTTTAGCAACCGTGCACTGAGCAACTGTCTACACAAGAAGACTGTGAATTTAAGCAGAGAGTACATGTTACCTGCAAATGCAGCCTCAATTACACCCGCGGTCTATTTGAGCCTGACCTCCAATCAATTACGTGTGAGATCAGTGTCACCTGTAAGCTGGCGCTGGGGCGTACTGGTAGGCTGGTTGGGTGTAGGCTGGAGCAGGTGCCGGCGCAAATCGATAGGCTGGTTGGGTGTAGGGTGCAGGTGCAAATTGGTATGCTGGCCCACTTGAGCTTGGTGGAGCAGGTGCTGGTGCAGGTGCGGCCGCAACCTGTGCAGACAAAGGTTTATAAAGTCATGAAATGAAGAAGACGAAGGGTAACATGGGTTATCTAGAACCATATATACAGTGTATATATGGTATTGTTGGCAGGCAAGTCACCAAATATACGGTCATATACTGTGTATTATATATACATATACGGTTCTGGCCAATCCTACAAATTTATGCGTCAGCGATGGCGTATACCGCATTTAATACCACCTCTTATTCTCCCATTCATGTGAACCGAGTAAAATGTTAGAAAACTGCGCAGCTTTATTTCCAGCTAATTGCACTAATCAATGCTTTTGATGTACTGACACCTGCGGGGTCAAAACACCTACGCTTGCATACCTGCTGAGGAGGTGCAGGAACTGGGGCGGGTGCAGCAGCTACTTGTCGAGGTGCTGGGTTGCTTGGAGGTGCTCCCTCAGACGTGGCAATGGCCTGCATGTACAAAACGTGAGTGGAATTTATCGCTGGGTTTTGCTCCAGATCTGCTCACGCTTGCTTCTTTCAGGTGGAACCTTTGTGCAATGGCTGTAGACGCACATTCTCAATAATTCTGAGCACCCGCCATCCAACTCACAGAAGAATACGCAATCACTGGTGCTTGCAGGAGGCTCCTTCTGTTGTCTGTTGAGGGAATTACAGACTCCTGGAATCCTTCCTGGATTTCATCCTGTCAAGCAGGGGGGCGGCGGCATTTACATGAATCCAATGGGCAACAAAATAACATTAATCTACGTACGTGGTGTACATGGCAAGGGGGGAAAATGGTAATACCGCCATTTTATCTACCTCCAAGCACACTATTGCTGGCACTCCAATGCACAAAACCAGTAGGCTTGCGTATAATTTCCACATGATTAATTGCTATTCTGGTGCCTTACTGCCGTTATATATTCGTTATCACGCTTGCGGTGCGTTTAGGTGGTTATTGGCTAGCGAATAATTCAAGTTGATAAAAAAATCTCGTTTTTGCGTGTACAATGGTGTGTGATTTATCGCCGTTATTAATTATTGAAGCTGATTAATTTGAAATCGGGGGGGGGGGTGATTGGTGATTATTCATTCTTGATTAA
>Ga0307945_1001587_pt1 | contig 17917 bp, 16 predicted proteins | sample OrgLakmetagen228_FD_201818 | JGI IMG/M metagenome (GOLD analysis project Ga0307945, IMG submission 201818) | Saline water microbial communities from Organic Lake, Antarctica - #228 | ecosystem: Environmental > Aquatic > Non-marine Saline and Alkaline > Saline | place: Antarctica: Organic Lake...
AAGTTTCCTACAACTAGAACACGTCATATTACTGCAACCCTCACCTGCTGCCTCATCACAGACCATCTCACAACAGGGAGCAATGCAGCGGCCAATTTCCTTCTCCTACTAGAACTGCAGGTCGTTACTGCAACCCTCACCTGCTGCCACATCACAGACTATTGCATAATAGGGAGCAATGCAGCGGCCAATTTCCTTCTCCTACTAGAACTGCAGGTCGTGACATTGCAACCCTCACCTGCTGCCACATTACAGACCATCACACAACAGGGAGCAATGCAGCGGCCAATTTCCTTCTCCTACTAGAACTGCAGGTCGTTACTGCAACTCTCACTCGCTGCCTCATCACAGACCATCACACAACAGGGAGCAATGCAGCGGAAAGTTTTTTACTCCTAGAACACGTCATTTTACTGCAACTCTCACTCGCTGCCACATCACAGACTATTGCATAATAGGGAGCAATGCAGCGGCCAATTTCCTTCTCATACTAGAATTGCAGGTCGTTACTGCAACTCTCACTCGCTGCCACATCACAGACCATCACACAACAGGGAGCAATGCAGCAGAAACTTTCCTACTCCTAGAACACGTCATTTTACTGCAACTCTCACTCGCTGCCTCATCACAGACCATCTCACAACAGGGAGCAATGCAGCGGAAAGATTCCTACTATTAGTTCACGTCATTTTACTGCAACTCTCACCTGCTGCCACATCACAGACCACTACGCCATAGGGTGCAATGCAGCGGAAAGTTTCCTACTCCTAGAACACGTCATATTACTGCAACCCTCACCTGCTGCCACATCACAGACTATTGCATAATAGGGAGCAATGCAGCGGAAAGTTTCCTACTCCTACAACACGTCATATTCCTGCACCTTTCACCTGCTGCCACATCACAGACTATTGATAATAGGGAGCAATGCAGCGGCCAATTTCCTTCTCCTACTAGAAATGCAGGTCGTTACTGCAACTCTCACTCGCTGCCACACCACAGACCATCACACAACAAGGAGTAATGCTTGGCAAATTTCCTACTCCAACAACACGTCATTTTACTGCAGCTCATACCTGCTGCCACATCACAGACCATCACACAACTGGGAGCAATGCAGCGGAAAGTTTCCTTCTCCTACTAGAACTTCAGGTCGTTACTGCAACTCTCACCTGCTGCCTCATCACAGACCATCACACAACATCATCAACAGGGAGCAATGCAGCGGAAAGTTTCCTACTCCTAGAGCACGTCATATTCCTGCAACCCTCACCTGCTGCCACACCACAGTCCACTGCGCCATAGGGAGCAGTCGCATCAAGTGGCTCATGCAGGGCATGGTGGCATGCACGAGGCCTTTTCCTCGGAACCCAGCAGCCACAGCAGCCGCCGCTCCTGAGGCCGCCACAGTGCCACCCTGGGAATTCGTTGTTAGCAACAAAGTTGAAAGAAGTGTGCTTGTATGCCAGAGGTATTTCATTTTCATGGTTGCCGCCACGGTGCCGCCCTGGGAATTCGTTGTTAGCAACAAAGTTGAAAGAAGTGTGCTTGTATGCCAGAGGGTTTTCACCTTCACAGTTGCCACAGCTTTTTACACGGAAATGGACACGTGAGATACAGCTTTCCTATACAATCCCTCGATCAGCATTTGCTTGATCAGCATTTGTGTCCATCAAACCCTTTTTGCATGACCAGGTGCAGCCACAAAGGCACACACACATACACACACACACGCACACACATCAAAACACATACACCTACGCACGCACGCACGCACGCACACACAAACACACATTCATTCACACACACGCAAGTTCACAAAGTTACACGAGTGCATACCATGCACAAACACATGCACTCCCTATTTTGCACACACGTCAAAACACACATGCGCACGCACGCACACACACGCACGCACACACACACATTCATTCACAAGCACGCAAGCACGCAAAGTTACACAAGTGCACACCAAAAACAAACACATGCACTCCCTGTTTTGCACACACGTCAAAACACACACGCGCACGCACACACACACACGCACACACACACATTCATTCACAAGCACGCAGGCACGCAAAGTTACACAAGTGCTCACCACAAACAAACACATGCACCCCCTGTTCTGCACACCTGAGAGGCGGCTTGCTGCATGAAGCGGGGTGTGGGTGTGGTGTGACGGCTGTGAGACACTTCTGTGATCAGGCTGGTGAGGCACAGCAGCAGCGCATCTTGCATGCCTGGGGCTTGAGCGTGAGCCTGTGTACAATGATGTGTGAATATTATTAGCTAAGGTTTACAATGTATGTTGTATGTATACACTGTGTATGGCTGTGACTAAGAAAACTTTCCTGCCAGAATTAAAAGAATATACACCATATGGTTCTGGCTAGCCTTGAGCATGCCTGGGCTTGGGCGTGGGCCTGTGTACAATGATGTGTTTCATATTGTTAGCTAGGGTAGGACGCTTTTCTGCCAGAGTTGTATAACGTACACCATATGGTTCTGGCTAGCCTCGAGCATGAAGTGAATGTCTTATTATGTGGTTTTGAAAGGTCTTAATAGGTGGTCAGAAACTCAATCCTTACATCACATTGAGTAAACACTGCCTTGCCCATGCCACGTGTGCTAACAGGCAAGCTAAGCACTTATCATCAGAGGAGAAGCATGGTCATCTAAAGGCACACACACACATAGCTGCAACTTGCTGATCAATACTCTGATATAACTGAGAGATCATTACTCTGGTTCACACCTACGATTGAGTGATGAATACTCTGAAAGGGTCAATACTCTGACAAAGTTTGTGATCATTCTCTTAATTCACACCTATAGGATTGGCCATAACTTCCCTTAATTCACACCTATAGCCTAAACACCACTGCATACACACACCGCATACTTGACGATCTCCTTGCCAAAAAACTGCGAGGTTAGTACAATTAGTGCTTACCTGTTGGCTCTGGCCAACCCTACCTCCACCACAATCCTAATAATGAGGCACAACACACAACTACTCAGTTCTGTGTTTGTGTGTTTTGCTTATTCAACGCATTTCATGCGTTTAAACACACCTTTTCCCCCTCTTCAGCCATCTGCCCTCCTCTCAGCACCGCCAGCACCTCTCCCATGACCTCCACCGCCAGCACTCGGCATCCATAGCTAGCACCGTCAGGCGCACGTATGAAGCCAGCACATAGCACGTGCAACAGGCGGGGAAGAGAGAGCGCGTGGGCGATGCGCAGTGCGGTGTGTGCGTCGTGGCGGGTGCGTGCGCAGTGCAGCAATGCAATAAAGGTGTGGAGCACGTGCTGTGCTGTGGTGATGACCTGTGTGTGTGTGTGCAATTATTGAAGTATGTATACGACTCTGCGTGTGCAAGATGTGGCGGGTGCGTGTGCATTGCAGCAGTGCAATGAAGGTGCGGAGCACGTGCTGTGCTGTGGTGATGACCTGTGCGTGAGTGTGTGCAATTATAGAAGTATGTGTACGACTGCGTGTGCAAGATGTGGCGTGTGCGTGCGCATTGCAGCAGCACGATGAAGGTGTAGAGGACGTGCTGTACTCTGGTGACGACCTGAGTGTGTGCGATCGTATAAGTATGAACGACTCTGTGTGTGAGATGCGTGGCGTGTGAGTGTGCAGTGCAGCAGTGCAATGAAGGTGCGGAGCATGTGTTGTGCTGTGGTGACGACCTGAGTGTGTCATGCACAGGTGTGCGTACATTTTCTTAGTGTGTGCGTTGTCACAGGGGTGTGCATGTAGTACAGCAGCAAGATGAAGATGCGGAGCAAGTGCCGTGGTGACGCTCTCAGATCGTGAGTGTAAACGAGATCGAAATTTACACTTGCAGTGCAAACAAATGTTGTGCTTGAATTGCGATAAAGATGCATTTGCTTTTTGCTATAGAGACAATTAGCCTAGAGACCAGCGTGCTGTAGAGACAACTAGTTCAAGCAAATTGAAAGGGGGAAAGGAATGATGCGCTTACTTAGCTCAGAGCACCAAAATAAGATGCTGGTGCAGTTGATCACTGCTAAAACAAACGTGCCACATAATTGCGTAAATACCCTTGTCTGTAAGATGAAACAAACATGCCACATAATTGCGTATATACCCTTGTCTGTATGACAAAACAAACATGCTGCATATTCACAAAATCACCTTTACCTGTAATCTACAAAGCTCAGACCTGCAACTCACCACACAATGCTGGGCACCTGACCTGTTGTTTTGTTACATATGCAGTATATGCACAGCAGACACGATCACACTAATATACATCACACATCTCTATTTTTTGTGAATTCTTAGTCTGCCTCCTCATTCAACCACAGACCTCCCAGCAAGTGAAGGTGCCCCATTGCTGCAGATCACACTAATACTTGCGAATCAAGGGTTAATGATCTGACCCTGAGCTCGAACTAAACCAAAAAATGTTAATACTTTCATGCAGCGCAGAACGATGCGCAGGTGCACCCAAACTGCAGACCACACTACTACTACTTACAGATCAAGGGTAAATGATCTGACCCTGAGATCAAACTCTACCAAAAAATGCTAATGCATTCATACAGCGCACAACGATGCGCAGGTGCACCTTAATTGCAGACCACACTCCTACTTACGGATCAAAAGGCTTTGATCTGACCCTGAGCTCGAACTAAACCAACAAATGTTGGTACTTTCATGCAGCGCACAACGATGCGCAGGTGCACCCAAACTGCAGACCACACTCCTACTTACAGATCAAGGGTTAATGATCTGACGCTGAGCTCGACCTCTACCAAAAGATGCTGGTGCGTTCAAGCAGCGCACAACGATGCGCAGGTGCATCCAAACTGCAGACCACACTCCTACTTACAGATCAAGGGTTAATGATCTGCCGCTGAGCTCGACCTCTACCAAAAGATGCTGGAGCGTTCAAGCAGCGCACAACGATGTGCAGGTGCACCACATGTATGGTGATCTCCCTGCTAAAAATACCGTATGTACGCCGTATATACCTATAAATGTATGGTTCTGGCCAACCCTACTAGCTCTTCAACGACCTCTGGCTTGACCACAGGGATCCTAGGAAACTGCTGCAAATTACGCTCCTACAAACACAAGTTCAGGGACAAGCATCTAAGCCTGAGCCCAGACCCTACCTGCATTTCATGGTACTCTCTGAAACACATACTGGTATGCAGTTGCATCTTACCTTCAGTTTGTGATGTCTCTGATATACACGTACTGGTACGCAGTTGCATCTTACCTGCAGTTTATGGTGTCCTCTGAAATACATACTGGTACGCAGTTGCATCTTACCTGCAGTGCATCCCTAGCCGGCTCCTCAACTTCTTCTGGCTCGACCACAGGGCTCCCAGCTAGGGCGACCGGCATAGGAGGGGGGACCATAGCAGCGTGTGGCTCCTCCTGTAGGTCAAGAGGGAGGCCACGTGATTTTTCAACTTGTTATTGTCGTGTGTGAACTAGAAGAATGCTGTTGGCACTGTTATGCAATCGGCAATCGGAGGGGGGACCGTAGCAGCGTGAGGGTCCTTCTGCAGGCCTAAGAAAGGCCACAGAAAGGCCTCAGAAAGGCCTCAGAAAGGTCTGAGGAAGGCCTAAGAAAGGCCTTAGAAAGGCCTCAGAAAGGCCTGAGAAAGGCCTAAGAGAAAGCATGTGCATTCTATCTTGTCACTGTAGTGCCATAAGGCTATAAGCACTTGGCATGAGCACAGCTGGCGATGTTGCGCGGGATGATCTCTGTAAGAACCATGAAACCAGCACCAAGCAAGCTTCTGGCTGCCGTTTGCCCATTGCAGACCCTTCCGTCACTAAGGAAGGGGGCCGCAGCAACGTGCATGACCAGTCAAAGATAAGTCATTAAGTACATGGAGTGTTGTATGGTTGTAAATGCAAACAAGTTGCGTGGTTGTGGCGAGCTGCTGGAGATGATTGTGGCGAGCTGTTGGAAGCGCAAGCCAGATTGTAGAGCAAGGGTCACTCAGCGTTAAAACTCTATTTACGAAGAGTGGTAGCCCAAGTTGCTTTATAAATCGACATGGAATTACAAAATACGGATGGACTTGGACTCAAAAATGCCACTCACCAGAAGTGGCAACGCAGATTGCTGGAGACAAGATGCCAGGTAAAGCAACTGGGGCGGAGGTAGCAGGCCGCCTTGGAGCAAGCAGCACACCTGCACGCAAATTGTGAGAGCGGTGACGATGGGTGGAAAAAAGGGGTGAGTAGTTATACGTTCACCAACGGAGCAAGCAGCACACCAGCACGCAAGATGTAAGCGTGGTGATGATGGGTGGATAGAAGTAGGTATACGCACACCAAAGGAGCAAGCAGCACACCTGCATGCATAATGTAAGAGCGGTGATGAGTGGTAGATAGAAGTAGCTATACGCACACCAAAGGAGCAAGCAGCACACCAGCACGCAAAATGTAAGCGTGGTGATGATGGGTGGATAGAAGTAGCTATACGTACACCAAAGGAGCAAGCAGCACACCAGCACGCAAAATGTAAGCGTGGTGACAAGTGGTGGAAAAAGTAGCTATACGTGCACCATCGCAGCAAGCAGCACACCAGCACGCAAGATGTAAAAACAGCTGTTTATCAAAAGCACAAGAAGAGGAGAAAGGTGATGCACCAGGGGCAGCGCAAGGATAATATGCCTTACTGCTACAGACTGGCTGCTCAAAACCATTGGTATCCTCGAAACACCACAGGAAAGATGAGAAAAGACACGCACCGCGGGCAGAAGCATGCACCACACGCCCAGCTCTTGCGGATCAGCTGCTCAATCGAGATGAAATGAAAAAGCAGAAAAGAAGATGAAAAACAAAACACACCAGGGGCAGCAGCATGCACCACATGCCCAGCTCTTGCAGATCAGCTGATCAATCGAGATGAAATGAAAAAGCAGAAAAGAAGATGAGAAACAAAACACACCAGGGGCAGCGGCATGCGCCACAGCCCGTAATCCTCAGGAGAGGCCAAAATAAGGACACAAAAGGAGCAAAGGGAAAGGGCAGCAGCAAGCAGTACAGGCCATGAGCCTCCAAAGTGGCTGCACAAACAGGTTCACAGGAACTAACAGGTTCACAGGATCTAACAGGTTCGCGAGCAGGTTCACGAGCAGGTTCACGAGCAGGTTCACAGGAACTAACAGGTTCACAGGAACTAACAAGAGAGGGGGCAAAAAAAGGCCCACACGAAATACGCACCAGGGGCAGCAGCATGCACCACAGCCTATGATCCTCAGGAGTAGCCGGACTGCTGGTCAGCAGCGTGTCAAGGGCACCCTGCCAATCACACAGGGCCAGCGCAGATGCCCCCTGCCGTGTGGATGCCAACAGCTGTAGGGCGCCCAGGGCGGAGGAGCACTCGGTGTGGGAGGTCGCGTTGCGGACGTGCTCCAGTGCTGCTGCAACCTGCAGATGGGGAGAGGTAGGGGAATAGGAGTGAGTACAGTTTATGTGTTTAACGGAGGTGCAGATGGGAATAGGAGTAAGCATAGTTCATGTGTAGGGGAATAGGAGTGAGTACAGTTTATGTGTTTAATGGAGGTGCAGATGGGAATAGGAGTAAGCATAGTTCATGAGTAGGGGAACAGAAGTATGTACAGTTCATGTGTAGGGGAATAGGAGTGAGTACAGTTCATGTGTTTAATGGAGGTGCAGATGGGAATAGGAGTAAGCACAGTTCAGGTGTAGGGGAATAGGAGTAAGTTTAGTTTATAGGAGTAAGGTAGGGGTAAGTATAATTTATGTGTTTAATGGAGGTGCAGATGAAAATAGGAGTAAGCATAGTTCATGTGTAGGGGAATAGGAGTGAGTACATTTTATGTGTTTAATGGTGGTGCAGATGGGAATAGGAGTAAGCACAGTTCATGCGTAGGGGAATATGAGTAAGTTTAGTATATAGGAGTAAGGTAGGGGTAGGTATAGTTTATTTGTTACATGGAGGTGCAGATGAAAAAAGGAGTAAGCATGGTTTATGTGTAGGGGAATAGGAGTGAGTACAGTTTATGTGTTTAATGGAGGTGCAGATGGGAATAGGAGTAAGCACAGTTCATGTGTAGGGGAATAGGAGTGAGTTGAGTTTATAGGAGTAAGGTAGGGGTAAGTATAGTTTATGTGTTAAATGGAGGTGCATAAGCCATGATGGTACAACTGAAGTAGCCAAATGCAGTATGTACATGAAATGTACCGTACAACCGAAGAAGCCAAGTGCAGTACGTACATGGCATGACAGCAGCTGTAGTTACAGGAAAGGTAGGGAAATAGGAGTAAGCATAGTTGATGTGCTTAATTGAGGTGGAAATATTGTGGAATAATTGCAGTATGTTGAAAAAATGACAGCAGCCGTAGCCACAGGAAAGGTGGGGGAATAGGAGTAAGCATGGTTGATGTGCCCTAATTGAGGTGGAAAAATTGTAGTATGTTAAAAAAATGACAGCAGTTGTAGCCACAGGAAAGGTAGGGGAATAGGAGTAAGCATAGTCGATGTGCCCTAATTGAGGTGGGAAAATTGCAGTATGTTCAAAAATGACAGCAGCTGTAGCCCAGGAAAGGTGGGGGAATAGGAGTAAGCATAGTTGATGTGCTTAATTGAGGTGGAAAAATTGTAGTATGTTAAAAAAATGACAGCAGCCGTAGCCACAGGAAAGGTAGGGGAGTAGGAGTAAGCATAGTTGATGTGCTTAATTGAGGTGGAAAAATTGTATTATGTTAAAAAAATGACAGCAGCCGTAGCCACAGGAAAGGTAGGGGAGTAGGAGTAAGCATAGTTGATGTGCTTAATTAAGGTAAAAAATTGCAGTATGTTAAAAAATGACAGCAGCTGTATCCAGGGAGTTGCTGCACCCTGCGTGGGATGCACTCCCTCAAAGAGCAGACACATTCTGCAATGCTGCAGCAACATGTAAGGAAACATATAGAAATTGAAAATAGAGCCCGTCAAAAAGCATTGGACGCAGGTCACTGGGGGCACTGCCATGCCAGGCAGTCGTCCTTTTAAGGTGCATATTTAACATGGACACACACACACCGCACCTGGTTGCACATCAGAAGTGCCAAAATGTTCATCACACGCATGTATTCCATTATTGCTTAGGGAGAAAAGTGTCACGCAGGTTGCCCTGCCTTTCATATTTCACAGTTATGCGCGTATAAAACAAATTCACATTGGCACGCACACACCCCTCCCCTACACCCTTACACACAAATAAACCCAAACATACATAGTACTCACACACACAAACACCTGATTACACAGTGACAGCGTCACAGTGTTTACCGCACATGCCTGTGCTGCCGCTGAGGGAAGCTGCAACGCAAGTTGCGCATTTCACACTTCTGCTTGTGAAGAAGCACATATAGGCACACACTCCTCCCACCCCTACACCCCTGTGCATACACGGGCTCACACACACATGCACACTCCACACACACACACACACACATACACACACATGCACACCACACTCCACACACACACACACACAAGCACACACATACATACACACAGACAGACACACACTCCACTCACACACACACCTGATTACACAGCGACAGCGCCACAATGTTTGCCGCACATGCCTGTGCCGCCGCAGGGGGTAGCTGCCACGCAACGTGTGACAAGCCTTGCATGTGCGCTTCTGAGGAAGAGCAAGGCGGCTCATTGAGCTGTTGGAGCACCCCAGCCAAGCTGCCCCCTGCGGCTGCCAGCAGCCTGCGCTCTTCGACGAGTTGGGCGACCACCAGGCGCTGCTCTGCCACAAGGCCTGGTTAAAGGTATGTATGCATCATTCAAATGAGCAAGTAAGCGTCAGGTCTTGAGAGGGATGAGCAACCACCAGGCGCTGCTCTGCCCCAAGGCCTGGTGAGAGATGCGTGCACGCATAGTTTAAATGAACAAGTATGCATCTAGATTTGAGAGGGATGAGCAACCACCAGGCGCTGCTCTGCCACAAGACCTGGTGAGAACTTCATGCAGATTAAGACAGATGTCATGACACCTTCAGATCTGGAAGGAGATGAGTGACGACCAGACGCTGCTCCCAGCAAATAAGGCAAATCTGACGCTGGGGCAGGCTTCTTGAAGGTCGATCGGGCTTACTTATCGACTAGAAACATGTCAAATGTAGAACCGACACAATCTGCAGCTTAAGGAAAGCCTGACGGCTGATGGGGACGGGTGTGTATGAGGCTAGATATTGTGTACATACGTTTGAACGTGAAATAAAACAGATAGTTCCTAATCAACTCACTCACCCTGCAGCTTAGGCAGGCCTGACAGCTGGGGCTGGTTGCCCGTGAGGCCGGCAGGGGGCACGTTGATCTCCAACCACACGGCCTTGCATGGCAGGGCATAGCTCAAGGCAAAGGTGCGGGGCAGGTGCATGACACAAGTCTGTGTGTGAGCCAAAGTTAGTGAGCAAAAGTTAGTGAGCCAAAGTTACAAGAGTTTGAGATGGTTTGAGGAGGTCTGTGATCATCTGTGTTCGACAATGCTCAAGGGGCAGATGCATGACACAAGTCTGTGTGTGAGCCAAAGTTAGTGAGCCAAAGTTAGTGAGCAAAAGTTAGTGAGCCAAAGTTACAAGAGTTTGAGATGGTTTCAGGAGGTCTGTGATCATCTGTGTTCGACAATGTGCAAGTTGGAAATGAAGACCATGAAATGTCAAAAAATTTAGGCAACACACCACATGGCGACACAGGTATTTTGGGTTTGGCACAAGCCACCGAACAGCCCTACACTCTCTGCTCGTTCACCTCATCACAACCACCACTATAAAAATCCAAACCTCTTTAAATTCACAGACCCTCCCTTGGTTCCTTCCCCTGCACAAGCCATCAAATGATCCTGTCCTCTCTGCTTATTGCCTATAACCACAGCCACCATTAAAGCAACTCCTCCTCTTTTGATACACGCACCTTTGCTCCTCCCCCTGCACAAGCTACCAAATGGCCCCAGCCCTCCCACTTGTCTGCCTCCGTTTGCAGCAGCACCGCTGCCAGCAACCGCGCCACCGCGCGTCGCACCTAACCAAGTGAATGTGCGAGGCATGGTTGGACTACCGAATCAGTAGTACACATAGGTTTGGCCAAAACCATACATTCCTAATTCCTACATATATACAGTGTATGTATGATATATGTATATTTAAGAGGCTTCCATAATGTGCAGGAAAAGTGCTCCTTCCTTACAGGCCTTCAAGCCCTCGGCTATTTTGCGCTTCAGACAATCTAAGAGTTTGGCAAGCAACCACAGCGATTCATTAAGTACTCGTCGTATATCATACAACATTGCCTCACCGTCAGCAGGCTGTGGAACAGCAGTGGCAGCGCACAGCGCAGCCCTCCCAGGCCCGTGTCGTCCTCAGCGTGCACAGCAGGCAGCGCATGCGTTGTGCCTAGGGGCATCCTCGTTTCTGAGTGCAAGCCTGCTGCTGTAATGCCACTGCCTTGAAAGCCACAGTGCAAAGCATCCTTGCTGCCTCGGTGACCAGGTGACACTGCAGGGTGGGGCTGCATACTGTGCTGCACATCCAACGCACTCCCTGCACCAATACCACCTCCACCTGCAAGCTGCCCTTCCAAATTTCCACCACCACCACCACCACCACCACCACCATTGGTGAACTGCCCCTCCAAGCTGCCACCCTCAGCTCCATTGCTACCAGCGCCCCCTCCTCCACTCTGCTTACTGCGGCCCAGCAGCCACAGCCGAGCCCACGGACTCGCACATGCACACGCGTACAGCAGGTTGGCGGCTGCCACAGGGAGCTGGACGTCCAGAGATGTGAGGAGGGCAGCAGTGGTGGCGGCGGCGCCACCCCTGCAGCAGTGAATGATGAAACACACACATACATGTGCAGTGCGCAATATAGGAGTATAAGCTATCACACACACACACACACACACACACACACATGAGGAGGGGCGTGGTGGTGGTCGTTTTAATAAAAACCCATACAAGTTTTTGGCTCCTATGGAGACTTATACCTGAATATAAACCCTTATGACTTAAGACATATGACCTGAATATGAACCCATGTGAACTTTGACTCCTACGTAGACATTTGAAGGCAGGTGCAGGGAAACAGCACTGTTAGAAGCTGCAGCTGGTATTAAGTACCTACAGTTCCTGCAACCCTCTTAATCTCCATTGATCATTTTTGTATTCTTTTTGGCGGATGGATTTTACGGTTCTCAGTACCGAAATGGCTCGTTTCCCTTATTTAATGTGGGGAGCGGTCTTTACCGTTTTTTCCTCACCATTTGCTTTGCTGGTATATCTCAGCCGTTCTATTGCAGGACTAACAATAACAACATAAATTCAGGACTATAAGGCGCATGAGATTGAATGCCAGCACAGTACAAGACATGGCTGGTGGTGCACCCTTTTTGTATATCCAATGACATGTTGGACACCCGGGCACATGTAGGGTTGGCCAGAGCCATGTATACCTATACGGTATTTTTGGCAGAGAAATCTTTGAATTTACGGTCATGTACGGTGCATATATAAAGTTCTGGTCAACCCTAGACATGTGACATGCGGAGAAAGAGCAGCTGTTACGGTGATCAGGTGGTGAAGCTGGCAAATCATTGTTATTTAAGGCTACTTCCTACCACACATTTGCGGTATGCACTCACAGGTGTGTGGCATGTGTCGTGCGGAGCAAGAGCTTATGAGTTCAGTGTGAAACACCTGAACTCAGGTTCATGAAGTGTAGCATAAAGTGAGATGTTCTCACTTTCTGCTTTTCTCCGGTTTCTGCTTCCCTTCTCCATTCTTTTTATTCCTTGGATAACACAACTAGTAATAGTGACAGAGCCCTATGCATCTCACGATGCAAGCGAAATAGAACAGCTGTTACGGTAATCAGGTGGTGAGGCTGGCAAATCGCTGTTGCCTACGGCTTCTACCTACAAGACATTTGCGGTATACACTCACGGGCGTGTGGCGTGCGGAGCAAGAGCAGCCAACATGGCAGTCAGGTGGTGAGGCTGGCAGATCTCCTCAAGCAGCCTGGGCTCCGCGGTCAGGCCGAGCAGCTGCTCAGCAGCAGATCTGAGATTAGGAGGTGTGCCCAAAACGTGTGAGATTAGGAGATGTGCCCCAAAAGTGTGGTCATAGGGAAAGAGCACTGTGATGCGGCGCGTTGTAGAGGATAATTGTAGAGCAGCCTGGGCTCCATGATAAGGCCCAGCAGCTGCTCAGCAGCGGATCTGAGATTAGGAGGTGTGCCCAAAAAGTGTGGTTACAGTTAAACAGCACCGTGACATGCTGCATTGTGTATGGTAATTTTAAAGGGGCCTAGGCATGAGAAGGCCAAGCAGCTGCTCAGCAGCAGATCTGAGATTAGGAGGTGTGCCCAAAAAATGCGGTCATAGGGAAAGAGCACCGTGACATGGTGTGGTGCGTATGATAATTAAAGAGCAGCCTGAGCTCCATAAGGCCAAGCAGTCGCTCAGCAGCAGACCTTAGGCGGTGACAGGAAAGGAGGTGGTTTGTATTAGAGTTGCAGTGTGCAAGTTTGGGACAGCATGCTATGACTGTGAGAATGTGCGAGGATTGCAGCGCATGCGCTGCGTGGATGTACTTGCACAACAGTAAATCCTAGGATGAATGTTCAAGATTGTAAATGTATACACCCAGGGTTGGTCACAGTGTACAGAAAAACGAAGTCGTTTCTGTGGGACAGCAAAGAACTCACGCTACCAGGCGGATTCGAACCCGCGACCCCAAAGAGCCTGTCCTGACCCATGGACCACTTGACTTTCAGGGCAACTACCTTGGCCAGAACATGCACCATACACCAAATTATGTATTTCCACCGTACGTGACTGAAGATCCTTTGCTGCTAAAAATACTGTAAGAACACAGTATATTTTAGTTGTGGCTGACCCTGCACAAGCACCATGCTACTCATTCAGTTAAACAGACACAATTAGGACACAATCATTGCTATGCTGCCATGCACTACGATCCTTTTACAGCAACTCATCCACCAACCTGCGGAGCTCTGGTGCCAGCGCAGGGTTTGCCAGTATGCTCAGCAGATTGTCTGCGTGCTGAGGAGTGAAGCTGCGGGCGAGGCGTGCGGCCGCACCAGGGCCTGCTGCTACTAGGGCAGAGGAGTCTGTGTGCACACAGTTGTGGTTGCGCACATGTCTGACAAGAGATATTGCATGTATAGATGGAAAGTAAGCAATTCCAACAATTAAACGGGGATATACTTAAAAAGAATAGGAACCAAGTACTCACAATATGCATGCACGCTTGCACACACACACACACACGCACAAACACACACACACAAACACACACACACAAACAAACACACACACATTCACATACGACTTACATGCAGAACTGGGAGGGGCACTTGAGGGAGAAGAAGTGGCCAAATCTGGTCCAGGCGTCAGCACCAGATCATCACGAGCACCGTCATCGAGGACCGCATTCAAGGGATCGGCTGCACGTGTGTACAGTCATAAGCAGCGCAAGTGCCAATGCTGATTCATTATGGCAATGACAGCACCAGATCACGAGCACCGTCACCGAGGACCGCATTCAAAGGGTCGGCTGCACGTGTGTACAGTCATAAGCAATGCAAGTGCCAATACAGATTGATTATGGCAATGACAGCACCAGATCATCACGGGCACCGTCATCAAGGACCGCATTTATGGGATCGGCTGCACGTGTGTACAGTCATAAGCAATGCAAGTGCCAATGCTGATTGAATATGGCAAATGACAGCACCCCTTTGTTTGTGTGGCTTCCTTGCAGAACAAGCACGCCACAAACAGGACAGGTGCAATGACGATGGCAGTGCTGCATCGACATGTTTGTTCTATATACATATCCTAGACCACATCTGTCTGTGTGTGGCCATCCTAGAACACATCTGTCTGTGTGTGGCGATCCTAGACCATATCTGTGTGTGGCTATACTTTGAGCACAAGCATGCTGCGAGCATGAAAAGGTGCAACAAAAACCAACCCTGCATGTCTATCGCGCACTGAGCGAACATGGTGCATGCTGCACAATGTCTGTATGCAGCTTTCTGTGAGCACCGACACGCTATGCACAAATTACAGGGCGGGCATTTTAAAAAGATTACAACCAGAAGAACCACTGTGCGGCTCCCCTGTTTGCACAAGCACGTCATAGGTCAATCTTAATTGATTGCAAGACCAGCATGCAGTCAAAAACAAGTGCCTGTGGGAGGTGAGTCTATTTCTGCACAAGTACATCGTGGATCAAATGCAGGATGGGCATGCTTTTTTGTCAACTAAGAAACAAGTGCCCATGTGAGGCTCCCCAGTCAGCACAAGAAAATCGATCAATTGCAAGATGGGCATGCTTTGGCCTCAACTAAAAAACAGGCTTGTGTGAGGCTCCCCAATGGGCAGAAGCACATCGATTAATTGCAAGATGGGCATGCTTTGGCCTCAACTAAAAACAGGCACTTGTGTGAGGCTCCCCAATGGGCACAAGCACATCGATTAATTGCAAGATGGGCATGCTTTTTCCTCAACTAAAAAACAGGTACCTGTGTGAGGCTCCCCAGTTGGCACAAGCACATCGATCAATTGCAAGGTGGGCATGCTTTGGCCTCAATTAAAAAACAGGCACTTGTGTGAGGCTCCCCAGTCAGCACAAGCACATCGATCAATCGCAAGACGGGCATGCTTTTTCCTCAACTAAAAAACAGGTACCTGTGTGAGGCTCCCCAGTTGGCACAAGCACATCGATCAATTGCAAGGTGGGCATGCTTTGGCCTCAAATTAAAAACAGGTACCTGTGTGAGGCTCCCCAGTTGGCACAAGCACACCATAAACCATGTGCAGGAGGTCCTTCAAGTTGCGTGCGGAGGCTTGTCTGGATTCTGGCCTGCGCAGGTTCAGTGAGCAGGATCAAAATATAGGCAGCCTGTAAGTGCAGCTGGAACACTAGGTGGTTTGCTCATTATGTGCAGATGCAAAAATAACCAACAGCATGTATGGGCACACACGCTCTTGCACACTCCTGCAAACACTCACACACATGCAAACGTATGCACGAGTGCACATACATACCCAGATTACTCACGCGCACACGCACACACACACAAAATCACTCACATACACACACATGAGCACACACACACGCACACGCACATACTCTCATACACACACAAAATACACACACAAAACACATACACACCTGCGTGACAACAAGCCCTTGACCGCCACTGCTGCCCGCTCCCACGCGTTCTCTGGCAGCGTGCGCACAACATTCATGTGGAGGCTTGACAGGCTGGCAGCCAAGAATCCAGCTTGGGGGTCGGCTTCAGGGAGGACACACACCCAGGAGGCCCAGTGCAACAGCTCTGTGCACAAATTGTGAGATGCAGGTGTGTCAAGTCAGATGAATGCAAGTGTTTCGAGTGTTTCAAGTGTTTCAAGTGTTTCGAATGTTTCAATTCGCTGTATGCAAGTGTTTTGAGTGTTTCAAGTCAGATGTATGCAAGTGTTTCAAGTGTTTTAAGTGTGATGCAAGTGTTTCGAGTGTTTCAAGTGTTTCAAGTGTTTTGAATGTTTCAATTCGCTGTATGCAAGTGTATCGAGTGTTTCAAGTGTTTCAAGTGTTTCGAATGTTTCAATTCGCTGTATGCAAGTGTTTCAAGTGTTTCAAGTGTTTCAAATGTTTCAAGTCGCTGTATGCAAGTGTCTAAAGGGTTTCAAGTCAGATGTTGCAAGTGTTCCAAGGCAGGGATTGGAAAGCAACGATTTATGCAGGGATTGGAAAGCAACGATTTATGCAGGGATTGGAAAGCAACGATTGATGCAGGGATTGGGAAGCAATGACAAACAGTAATAGGAGACCCAGTGCGACAGACCTGTGCACAAATTGTGTGGTGTGTTTTTCATCAGCTGAATGCAGATGTGTGTGTAAGGATTTGAAAGCACTGCGACACATACAGAAGAAACAGTACTGCACTTTATGTGTCACAGCACTGCATTTTATATGTCTGATGTGAGTGTTTTGGAACAATTGCAGAGGTGTGCGCAGAGATTGAGGAGCACATACAACATAGAAGGCCAGTGCAACAAAGGCAAAAATTCATGACATATGGATTGGCTGCTGCCAGGTTCAACGAGTTCAGAGCTGGCTTAGGATTTTGAAACAATTCCAGAGGTGTGCGCAGGGATCGAGGAGCATGCACAACAAATAAGGCCACTGCAACAAAGGTGGACTTATATGACAATTTTATGGATTGGCTGCTTCCATGTACATAACGTTTAGGGGTGGTCACAAATCACACACAGGGGTGGTTACATATTCATTATTATGTGTACATACATTTGCAATACATTTGCTTTTTATTATTGCGCACACACACACATACACAAACACACAAGCATAATAAACATTTAGGGGATACTCTCTAGGGTAATAGTGCTGAGGGAATGGTTTGTGGATGCACAGTTTTTTAGGGGCATTGCCCTCTCGCGGCACAAACAGTACAAACAGGACGAGAGATCCAGAGATTGCACAACCAAATGTTTACAGCGTAACTAAGCGTTGATACCTCCACCCCTTCCAATCATCATACGCTACACTCACTGCTTAAAGCATAACTAGGCGCCTATGTCGCCACTCCTGCCAATCATCATACCCTATACTTACGATGATTGTGTTGGGTGTTGCCCCTCCTGCCAATTATCATACCCTACACTTACGATGATTGTGTTGGGTGTTGCCCCTCATTAGCACCTCCTGCAGCACGCGTGCTACCTCCTTCCAATCATCAAACGCTACACTCACTGCTTATAGCTTACAGCATAACTAGGCGCCTATATCTCCACTCCTGCCAATCATCATACCCTACACTCACGATGATTGTGTTGG
>Ga0307945_1001589_pt1 | contig 17901 bp, 20 predicted proteins | sample OrgLakmetagen228_FD_201818 | JGI IMG/M metagenome (GOLD analysis project Ga0307945, IMG submission 201818) | Saline water microbial communities from Organic Lake, Antarctica - #228 | ecosystem: Environmental > Aquatic > Non-marine Saline and Alkaline > Saline | place: Antarctica: Organic Lake...
TTCTGAGGTCTGGTGTCCTCACAGTACTTGATCTCGACAAGGTGGATGTCACGCCGAGGTTTGCTGAGGTCTTTAGGTCGGTGCTGTCTGGGGTTGGTGGCTGTACTGGTGGCTGGCGGTGCTGCTGAGGTGCTCCCAGTCTCCCTCAATTTCCCCCTGCCACTCCGAAGAACCCCCCTACATTAGTTTGTTGTTTTTGTGTTCTTGCAGCGATGGGAGTAACCAGCACAAAATTTGGGCGGCTGGAGGTAAGTTTGTCTTTATCTGGGAAGGGGGGGGAGAAGAGCCATTTGGGAACAATTCTACTTTCAGCTGTTTCAGGAATCTGGAGATTTTGCATGGTCATACATCCTTTTGTTGCTGTCTATGTCTTTGGAGACAATGCGCATGCATGCATGATCCTAAGGAGCCTGTTTTGCTGATAGCCTTTAAGATCATGCGGCATGCTAAGTTGTGTCTTTCGGTGATCATATTCCTTATTTGTGTGTGTTGGCACCCAGAAAGGATGTGCAGGGCACTGTCTACTTGTGGGCAGAGGGGGGAAGTTTGACTTGTTGAGAGTTTGAACAATACCGCATGTATTTGATTATATAGGGTGCCCGTTCTGTATTTCATAATGATACATTTGGTCTTAAAGGGCGGGGACATCGGATGATGTTAGGTAAGCATTGTGCTCACAACGTGTGTACTTTAAATTCAAAGCCAGAACAACATTAAGCTTTGCTTTTCCCCCATCAATCAGTTGTCTGTATGAGCAGGCTAGCAGTCGCAATTTTTGACTGAAGGCCTTTTTTATTTGAAAACCTTTCATTATCGTTGGGGCTCTGGCTTCTGGAAACAGCCTTTCCTGGTCCTAATGAGGCTAATGCTTATCATCATAAACTTTTGCTTCGCTTTCCTTTCCTTTGCTTTGCTGTGTGTCTTGTTTCTGACCATGCTTCTTGTACAAACTTCCTGAGACATATCAACAGCTTTCTTCTCGTTCTCCTTGATGCTTTCTCTTCGCGCTTCTTCAACACAAACGTTCTCTTTCTCTTTACTCTTTATTCTAGCTTCTTTTTCTGGTGTCTTGTTCAGTCTGGCCTCTTTCTCTTCTTGAAGCTGGCTTTTTTATGCTATAGCTCAACTGCCCTCGCTGGCGGATATAGCTGTGTAACCCTTACCCTTACCCTTTGCAATGTCTCAGTAAGCGTGCCAGCAACAGTTCTTCATTCGTTTACGCTTGTTGATTGGACCATTGGGGCTTGCTTTTTGTTCCCATCGTGTGCTAGGTATTGAGCTTTCTTGCTTTTCTTCAATCTTTGATGCGTTCTTGAGATTGTGCGAGGAGGAGCACCAATTTATTGAACCATAGGAAGTTGCTACTTTGCTTGATGGACGTCTACCCATTGCACCCACCACCCTTGCGTGCGCTTCCTGGTGCAACATTACATTTGATTGCAACACTCCATTTTATTTTAAGCAGTTGCCTGTTCCATCTAGGGCGGCAATGACCAGCCAATAAAGGAAGCACCACAGCAGCTCATCTCCCAAAATTGTGGGGCGTGGCTTTTGAACCACTTGCGTAACTCAGCCTTTCCTAAGGTTGCTGTGCAACCCAAGCTCTCAGGGCCTCTATGCGTGCAGGCAAGCTGGTGTATTTCACCCCCTCGCACACATCTCCGTCCTCTGTTGCAAGCACCTGCAGCTGCTCCCCCACCTCAGCGCCCTGTGTGCATGTGAAGATGGTCGTGCGATGTGTTATTTTTGTGAGTCTGTAGGGGCCTTCGTAGCTATCATTTCAGTGCGTGGTATCAAGGGTGGGGGCAATTGCTTAAGCAATTAGCCGTCTGCTTCACTCAGATGTCTGCAGATGCAAGGTTTGCTGCAAAAATGCAATGAAAGAGGAAAGAAACATTTCTTCAGACCTACGCTGAAACTGTTACCTACTTTCTTAAATGATGCATACCATGACAACAAAGTTGGCCGGAACTATACATGTTACAAGGCTCAAAGCTTTACTGCTTAAATAATTTTACTGCTTGAATAACTGTACGCAAACCGCAACAATAAGCTCAGGCAAACCCCACAAAACTATTTTCTTGCTCCTTAGGTCCAAATCACTCTGAACCCCTTTCACATTGCCTGCATGCTCCTGCCAGCACGATGCGCATGGGCATGAACAAATAGTAACACCTAGTCGTTTAGAACCAAACCACTCCGATTTCTTTGTTGGCATTACCTGCATGCGGCCTGTGAGCACGATGCGCATGGGCATGAACAGCCTCTTGCCTTTTCTCTTCTGGGCCTTGCCAACTCCATTCAGCCATTGCTGCAGTGCGCGGTATGACACGTGTAGGGATGTGTGCGAGCGTGTAAGCGCGTGCATGTATGTGCATACAAGGTGCATGTATGTACATATGTGCATACAAGGTGCCAAAGGTTAGACTTGCCAGTGGGACTTACCAAAACATGCGAGGTGCATTTGTAACCCAATGCACTTTTCTTTGTTTTTCCCTTTTATAAAGCAAAAGCCATCTTATATTCACGCAGCACATCTCACAAACGGAGTTAAGGGCAAGAAAAAATCCTGCCAGCAGACAGGGATGAAGACAGTATGTAAGAGGGTGTTTGTCTGTGCCGTTGACCTAAAAAAATGTCAGGTGCGTGCGTGCGTGCGTGCGTGAGTGTTGTGTGCATGCGTGCGTAGCACAAGAGAGGTGCAGGCAGAGCTATAAAACGCAAATGTGTGACAAAGGCATCTATATTATCACCATACCTTGAAACCATCTTGTCCGGTGCTCAGAGCTTCTTTAAGCTCTCCACTGTCGTACCCTGCAAGCACAGCCTCCACGATCTGGGAGTAGCAGAGTAAGATGCATTCAAAGAGGATTAGTCATAAAAAATAATGGGACGCGCTCATGTATGCTGTATTGGCAAGAAAGAGAAAGAGAGAGAGAGAGAGAGAGAGAGAGAGAGAGAGAGAGAGAGAGAGAGAGAGAGAGAGAGCGCAATGAAAGCGCTTTACTGGTCATAGTACGATATCCTCAATCCTTATTTCATTGATTAAAAACATCCTCCTTATTCATTCAGAGCTCTAAAACAAGACTAAAGGTTTGCTGCAATGGTGCATGACACAACGTCATAATAAATGCTCAAAGCAGAAGCAGCAGCAAGCCCCCACCTCCTTCAAGTTGTCCTCCAAAAAGGGCTTGGCCTCTGGGCTAGCTAGGGTCTGCACCAATGGGTACTCCAGCACAGTGCCCAGCTCCTTTGGTGCTTCTGACACTACTTCCTGGACAGGTGTGTGTGTACGTGTGTTTGTGTGCATGTGATATGTGTGCACGCGTACATGTATGATTGCATGTGCACCTCAGATACCTCCTGCCACAATGTACGCGCGTTGTGTGTGTAAGTCTGTGTGCGTGTTGTGTGTGTAAATCTGTGTGTGTAAGTCTGTGTGTGTGTAAGCCTGTGTGCGTGTTGTGTGTGTAAGTGTGTGTGCGCGTACGCTTCCGTGTATGTGCCTGCAGTGCTTACCAAGTCCCGGGCCGCAAGCTTAGCGGCTGCCTTCATGAATGGCGTCCCCTTCTTTTTCAAGGTCTGGCTCGTTGTGAGGCTGTCCTCTACTAGGGATATGAGCTGCAGGAAAACGTGGAAACGTGAGGAAATTTTAAAGGTTTGCCGGCAGGTATGCTCGCCTTTTCGCTCCTGAGGTCATGAGACAGAACCTTCTAAGCATAAAATCCAGAATCACGAGCACGTGAGGGCGCCAGAGGACACAACGAGTTGTTGCATGCACATGCACAAACGCACACACACACACAGGCACACACAGGCATAAACACATATACACACAGGCACATCCTCAGGCACATCCACAGGCACACACAGACACATACACACGTACCTCCTCCTCTGGCAGCATTTTGATATGCTGCCCGTTCATCCAAGACAGCTTGACCTTGTCAAACACAGCAGCGCTCTTTGTGATACGCTCCAGGCTGAACTTCTCTGCCAGCTCCTCAGGCTGCGTATCGTGAGCGTGGGCGTGTATGAACGTGCACATGTAACAGCAGCACTCTTTGCGGTAAATTTTGTGTTTGCTTCAGGCTGGGCTTCACTGTCAGCTTCTGTACCTGCGTATTGCCAGTACATGTTGTGTGCATGCTTGTAACAGTACCTACAACACTTTTGGTGGTGATGCTACAAGCTAAGCATTGCTGCCAGTTAAAATCTGGGTAAATGTCGTTCGTGTGAGCAGAGGTACCCATTCCATCCATTTGCATTGTTGCACACTGCAAGCAATGAATTAACGTCGGCCAGGAGCGTGGAGTTAGCCAATTGGGCATTTGAGGATCTTTCTGCTAAATACACCCTTTAAGTACCCCATATATTATATATAATATAGTAGGTACTCATGTTTCTGGCCGACCCACTTACAAGCTGCAGCGCACACATCACGTTGCACAAAAGAACCTCGTGCTTAACAGCTTTACTTACACTGCACGTACCTTCATCTGCAACACCAATCACAACGAACAGCCAAAAGCTAGGCTGGTATGGCAAACAAATGGTCTTTGCTTCTTCGGCCGGGCCAGTCCTACAAAAAACTCTATGCCCCTTTTGGGTAAGCCTCCGTAACTAGTACAGATCACGACAGGCTTTCTCTATGCTCAAAAGACCCCACGTTGCAGGCTGGTCAGCTGTTTCATCCGATCCAACTCCCTTGGCAACCATTTGACGCTCACCAGCTGGAGAGCAGAACCACGACAGTCACTTTTTCTCGCGTCCAGTAACTGATACCAGCAGCTTCTACACCACACAAGCTCCCCATCCTTTTCCCCTCGAGGCTTCCTATCTTCACACTTGGTAGAGTCCTCCACTTCCTTTCTCACGTCTAGCAACTTCCACCCGCAACTTCCCCACCACACTAGCTTCACAACAAATTCCCCTCACAACTTCCTCTCTTCACACCTGGTAGATTTCCTGCTCTGTGCCGTCGTTCCAGCCCAGCAGGGACAGAAAGTTGATCATGGCAGGGGCCAGGTAGCCCTGGCTTGCAAACTCGCCCACAGACGTGGCTCCATGCCTGGGGGCATTAACAAAGCACGGACAATAACTTGAGGCAAACATCCTTGGAATCAGAACGATGCGGCAATCTTGCGCTGAAAGGTGGCTCCGTGTCTGGGGGGAAATGGAGCAATGAGAGTATGAAGTTATTGCTTACGCATCAAGTGGCCTTGTCAAGCAAACTTGCCCACAAAAGAGGCTGTATTCATGTGTGGTGTAGGGTGCTTCGTCCCTTGTCCATGTATGGGATAGAGTTAAGGTAAGAATGGGATTTGGAATCGGGAACTGTGGACATTGCAGATACAAGGCTTTAGAGCCGTGGATAAGGACCCTGTTACGATGCTGTGAATAAAACAGGCGACGCAGGAGCTTGGCCGTCAGTCTATTATATCAGAAACAGTCTGTCAGCTATTGCAAACACACAGGGTTGGCCAAAACCATATATCTACGGTGCACGTACGGTATTTTAGGGAGGGAAATCACCAAATATACGGTCATATACGGTGTATATACATACATACGGTTCTGGCCAACCCTACAAACACCATTTGCCAGTCACCACAGACACAACCTGTCAGTTGTACCAAACAAGACCTGACATTTGTGGCATACACAATTTGTCAGTTACCGCAAACGCATCTTGTACAACCAATCAGGGACGTGGGCATGGTCACTTGCGCCTGGGGAAGGGAGTGATAGGAGTGAGCTCGAGCTGTGATGCGGCAACGGAGTTGGCATGCCATTCTGTCCCCACTCCTTGCCTGACACAACTTTGCTTGCTGGTAGCGCAAGGAGCACCTGGGCCACAGCCCACTCCTTGCACAGCACAGACAGCCAACATAGAGGCATGCTGGCATTCCAGTGGCACACAACACAGACGACACGGCGTCTCATACATCAAATGAGCCACACACCCACAGCAGCATGCCAGCAGTTCAGTGGCCCAGAAAAATGGCATCCCATCAAGTTTGTGCCTCATATGCCACACACCCTTTCACCGCCACAACACGCACCTCTTTGACAGCTTGCTCTTATCAAAACACGGCATCTCATCAAGTATGTGCCTCATATGCCACACACCCTTTCACCGCCACAACACGCACCTCTTTGACAGCTTGCTCTTATCAGGGGCCAGGATGAGGGACACGTGGCCGAAAATGGGGCGTGGGAATCCAAGCGCGTCATAAATGAGGACCTGGCGCAGCGTGTTGGGTAGGTGCTCCTCAGCCCTGTGTGCATGAAAGTGAGTGGCTCGTATCTTTATGCACAGTAAAAGGGGAATTGGATGGGCTCTCTTGGCCCTGCGTACACATTTCCTTTCTTTTCTGATACAAGGGGCTCCTAGCAATGCTGAGTGTTGCAAAGCTCAACAGCGCGTGAACAAAGCCATTAACAGCGCAAGAGCAGCCGCACAAACAGCCTGTTAACAGCCCTAGTGCATGAGAAGCCTCATATCGCATAAACAGTCCCAATGTGTGAACAGCCCCACAGCACGTGAAAACACACAGCCTTGGAACATGCAAAAACACGCTTGATGGCCAACAAGCAATCCGTGTGAGCACACTGCATACCAAATGCACAGGCATGCATGCATGCATGCAAACAGGTTGCACCATCAGATCATTTCATGAGATGTACGAGAACCCCTCAAAGTGCAGCCGCTACCTGTCAACATGTGAGATCTTCTGTGTGTCATCTGATAACATGTGCGATCTTCAGTGTGTTAACTGATAACATGTGAGATCCTCTGTGTGTCACCTGATAACACGTGAGATCTTCTGTGTGTCACCTGATCACATGTGAGATCTTCCGTGTGTCACCTGATCACATGTGAGATCTTCTGTGTATTACCTGATTACATGTGAGATCTTCATTAAGCAGTCGTCAATGGCTACACAGAAGTTGTACACAGGCTGGCCGTTTGAACGCAGTAGCACAAAGTCGCCCAGGGTGTCGCTGTTCCACGTCACATCGCCCCGTATTGTGTCTTTTATGGTGACTTCTTTGCTCTGTTGTGCATGTGTGTGTATGTATGTATGTGTGTGTGTGGGTGGGTGCGTGTGTGTATATGTGTGTGTGCACGTGTGTGGTAACTGTGCTTGCGTGTGTGTGTAAGTATGTGTGCGTTTGTCTGTGCAGTGCATTTGTAAGTGTATGAAGATGGTAGGCAAACACACACCTTTGGCACACGGAATCTGTAGCAGTAAGGTGCCCCAGTGGCTTTCATGGCCTCCACCTCCTCCTTGCTAGCCAAAGCCCATTTGCCTCGGTAGATGGGGGGTAGCTTTTTCTCCTCTGCTTCCTTCTTCATGCTGCGTGGTGTGTGTTGTGTGTGTGTGTGTCGTTCATGCAGTACAATGTATATGTCAATCGAGTGTGAGAACTTGGGGGTATGAGCAGCAGCAGTGTGCTTGATGGGCTGCCACGAGTATATCGTGCAGGTGCACTCATTGTGGTCAACGTTACTCAACAGCCAACAGCTCCTAACTGCTTGCGCGTGCATTGCTCACTGAGGGATAAGCAAGAAAACAGTATGAAAGCCTGGCACTAAAAAAGTCCTGCACATGCACAGGACGGTGGAATTAAGGATGAGCTGTTACGTTAGCACAGTCATGCGCAAGCTTTGAGCGATGCATGCCCATATGCCCATGCTGTACAGAAGTGGTGAAGAGCAGCACAGCAGCATAATTGACGATGTCTTCCTTATGCTTTCTCGTCCATGTAGCAGCAAGGGGTTACAGGATGCAGTCAAGGGTCAACGTGGCTCTGTACCGTGATACCGTGGCATGTGCAGAATCAATGCAATCAATGTTTGCTGCGTTTGCTCGCTCACGCTTCCAGCTCCTCGTCTGTGCAGAAGCAAGGGTAAGCAATGCCTCCCTCCACCAGCTTGTCCACGTACTCCTTGTAGATGGCAGTGCGCTCACTCTGACGGTATGGGCCGTGGGGGCCACCCACATCTGGGCCTGCATGTGTTGTTGTGTGTGTATGTGTGTGTACGAGCCAGTTTTGGTATAAAAGAAAAAAGGAAGCAGGTAGGAGGTAGGAGGTACGTCAGCTAGTGAGCAGTTTATGTGCACAGGGAAACAATAGATAGAAGTGCAGCGCACTGACGTGTGGTCACAGGGGCAGACATAGAAACCTGTTCCTATTTCAGAGGACAAGCAGATTAACATTGCGACCTACACGCGCTTGGCATTGCTCTACCTAAAAAGGTGTGTGCATCTGCACCTGCGTGCCTGTATCGGATTTGGTGTGGCTACCTAGGCATAAGTTTGATGGCAGTGTGCGATTTGCCCACAAGGGCTCGACTATGTGAAGGAGAGCCTGGATCACCTTCATCCCAAGACAGGCCCAGCCATTTCAGGTCCCTTAGCACCATCTCCTCACTCTCAATCGTGGATCGAGCTTTGTCCGTGTCCTCTATCCTGTGTGTGTATGTGTGTGTATGTGTCTTAGTGCAAAAAGGATCTTGCGTCCTGTGTTTGTCAAGATATATGAGTGTGCTGTTATAAACAGCTTCTGCCTGTGGATTCTTTTGAGCGCATGTTACAAGGTCCATGCAAGCATTTACAAATATGTTGTTGAAATTCCAGTGCGCACCTCAAAATGAACTTGCCCCCGTTGTGTTTTGCATACAGCCAATTGAAGAGCGCTGTCCTGGCACCACCCACATGCAAGTTGCCAGTGGGAGATGGCGCAAAGCGCACCCGTACCTGCCAACAAGGACGTATAAGTGCGCTATGGACACATGGAGAACGAGGCGTGTGAGAGAGAAAACATGCGTGCTGCTTACTTGAGGGCCAGTGGCTGATGTTGTGGGGGCTGTGTCAGCCTCTACCGCAGCTGCCAGAGACCTCACGTGCGACCTATGCGCACAAACACATTGCGTAAAGAAAACGTGCGTCCACAACTTCAGACTGAACGTGCACACACACACACACACCTTTTGAGTCCTGCAGCCTGAGGATGGAGGGAGAGAAAAGAAGGGAGAGCGAGTGAGTGACAACAAAACAGATGCAAGCATTGTGTGATCAGATATCACACGCATATGCTCCTTACATACCTTTGCAAAGCATTTGGGAAGGCTTGAGGCACGAAGCACTGACTGCATCTGGAACTGACAGACCCTCTAGCAATAGTGCTAACGTGGAAATCAAGCACGTCTGATTTCTGGCTGGTGATTTCTGGCTGGTCAAGACCAGAGAAAAGCCACAATGTAATATTTAATTTAAACAACTGTTCGTCCTTTAATCTAAGCTATGTTTTCCATGACATTCAACAGGAATGTGAAGGCTTTCTCTTTTATGTACTGAGGCAGCAGGACAAGGATTACCACTATTCTGTAGACCCTTGGAGATATGAGCTCCATGCAGCTCAGCGCGCTGAGCATGGTTGGAGAGCCAACCGTGATGGAAACCCTTGTATGGATGTGCTGCAATAAACGGGTGAGCTCATCTTGCGACACACACACACACACACACACACACACATGCACACACACACACACATGCACACACACACGCGCGCACACACACACACACACACACACACACACATACACACACACAAATACACACACACACACACTTACACACACACGCGCGCGCACACAAGCACATGTGCACAAACACAACACACATACATAAACACTTGCACACACATACACACATACACACACGCACACAGACGAGAAAATTAGTCACTGGCACATTCATGTGCGAGGGTGCGTTAAAAAAACGCATACGCAAAGGTTTTACCAACACGTCAAACACAACCCTTGGCAGGCAGCACACTGTTAGAAACCATCACTCTCTCTTTGCAGAGCAACTTTGCCACAGCCAACGACCTGCGAGCCCAAGAAAAGCGGGAAGCACGTGCAGGCTCCAGAGAGAAGACTCCCCCTCTAAACGCCAAAATACAACCCACGGCCACCCCCTCTCCTCAAGTACGCCTGTTGCTAGTATTATGACTAGTGCCCACTCAAATGCACAACAACGTATGAAGATGAAACAGGCATATGTTTGCTAGTACAATCACCCACCCACACATGCACCTGTATTATAAAGACACGTATACACACGTACACACACACACGCGCGCGCGCGCCACAATATTTACGCTCAGGCCATGGACAGGCCTGAGCAAGGAGTGTTATCTCCAAGAGACGTCCGAATTCAGAATGGTGAAGAGCAAAAAGGAGCGCAAGACCAGGTGCCTTCTCAGCTAGCTGCTGGTCACCCCTCAACTGTTACCCCTGCCACGGACCTGTTGGGGGAGGAGTTGCAAAAGCCAAGCTCAAGAGAGTGAGTGACGGTGTGTCTGTGTATGTGTGTGCCTTTGTGTGTGTGTGTGTGTGTGCCTGTATGTGTGTATTGTGTGTTGGTGCACGTGCATGTGCACTTTTTGACTGCGCCCTGAAAGCGCCACTTAATAGACACTACTCTTATCTCATATCATACAAGTGCACTCATGTTTTTGCCCTGTTACATCTGCATTGGCCCTCTCCTTTCATGTACCAGTACCGTTTGGACTCAGAGTTCTGATCGTGCTGTTATCGTCGCTCCAGTCTTATGGAATCTGTGATGACCTACCTCCTCGTAGCAGGGCCCCTTTCCTGGTTTCATGTCACACCTTGTTCCTATACCACATTAGTATGTCTTTCCCTGGTTTCAGGTAAACCTGCTCCTATACCACGTTAGCACCTGTGGCTTCTATCTTACAAAAACCAGATTTGTACATATATAAAATAACTTAGCAGGACACAAAAACCAGATTTGTACATATATACAGTGATTTAGCAGGACACTCCAAGCACACTTACAAAAATCAGATTCGTATGTATTTACAGTAATTCAGCAGGGCACTCCAAGCATACGATTTTGCACACGTTCGGTTTTGCACGTGTTCTACCTGGCGTCTCAACCTAAGGCATCAGAATGATCTCGTGATCTGCTTGCAGCGGCGGCAGCCCTGCTCGTCATCCCTACCCTTCCACTGTTTTCGCACCCTACCGCCGCTCCTGTCTGTTTCACATTTCAGTGTAGCATCGCACTGCAGCCCTGCCTTGCCTACGACGCCTGCTCCTTGTGAACGCATTAGAAATGTAAAGCGAAACAGCTCAGACATTCCCTTCTCTGCTCCCACTTGTTTTGCAGAGGCAGCTCTGTTCCTGTTTTCAACCTCCCCTCCAGCATACCAGACTCCCCACAACCTTCAGAGGTACTCCAACTGCAGGCACAGGTTAGTGTAGGGAGGGGTGGCCCGGTTTGGCATCGCGTCGTGCTCTGTCAGGTGATCAGGCGACGCATCCAGCGTTGTCGCTGCCGAAGTCGAAGGCCACACTCATTGGCACCCCACAACGGGAGCAGGCATGAGGGAAACACTGCTCAGAACAATCACATCCAAGCTATTCTTTGTGGTGATCTTGAGACGGCAACTGAATGCCAGGAGGAGAAAGAGGGTCGCTGTTTGGTGATGCATCCAGACTGTTCTTGGCCAAACCTTGAAGGCAGCACAGCACCTTCATGCCAGGAGCATGAGGGAGAAAATGGTGCCGCCTTTTGTTGCCGCATCCAGACTGTTTTCACCCAACCTTGAAGACAGCACCTATTTGCCAGGTTGCGAAAATGCACTTAGGGTGTCGCCATTTGTAGGGTTGGCCAGAACCGTCAAGGTATTTATACTCTGTATATGACCGTATATACGGCGATTTCTCTGCCAAAGAATACCGAATGCCGTACCTTTCCTATATTACCCCTATTAATAACGTTTTTTTGCCCTCCGGAATGATGACAGTATTGTTTATTATATATTTGTTGAGGCTCCGGGGTTGTCCGGGGTTGCCGAAATTAAAGTTTGGTGGATGGTGAACAGAGAGGAGATGGCTCTTCCGCCGTCCCTGCCCCCCTCCCAACCCAGTCGGAGCTCCAGCTGCCCCTGCCACCATGATTCATGCACACTAAACAATGAGGCAACCACATGCACGCACTGGCCTGCAGGCACATACAGGCATGCACACATGCACAAGCTGACACGCGCGCTTGAATGCGCAACCGCAAGCGCGTGTCCACATGCAAGCGCATGTGCACACGCACGCATGCTGTACACACACGCAAACACACATCAACACACACACTCTCTCACACTCACACACATACATAAACAAAAAAACACAAGTAAACAAGCACTGTATATGCGCGCACGCGCGCATACTAACACAAATACTAACACACACGTGCAAGCGCTGGACAAACTCCCTACTGGGGTTGGTGCAGGAATAGCTAAAATACTTCTTGAAAGGGTTTGGGATTGCCCGCGGTTACTTTAAATATTTATAAAATTGGGTTCCGGGGTGGATACGTTAAGGTACGGTATACTTGCAGGTGGAGTGTGCCCAGAGCACTGCCACCACTAAAGGGTCGTGGCATGGAAGCTAAAAAAAAAATAACACCTTTGACTACTACAGTGGAGGCACAGCCTACACGCACACACACACATACACATACAGGTACATGGACAGGCATGTACATGAAGTTTTATACTCTTGCAATAAACGCATTCACATTCACACAAATAAATAACACACACATATACCCGCACTTCAGGCGGCCCCTCCTCCGCCTCCTGAGTTACCTCAAACCCCGCCATTGGCAAAAGTAGACGATCGCCCAATGGTGACCATCGCTTTTGGCAGCCAGACTTCTACAGGTAGGCTTGACAACAGTGTGCTGCCAAGGAGGTTGTGTACTGGTAACCAGCCTGAAAGAGCTTACCGGACGAAACCCACACACTGACCTTCACATTCACAATTGGACGCACACACGCGCACACACACACTCTCTCTGTGCATGCACACAGACACATTTATGCGTGCATGCACACACACACAAACACACATACATCACACACATAAGACATAAGTAAACGCACGTGTGTCAATTGCTGTTTCCACCTCTTCGCTCATCATGACCATGTCGCGGCTGTAGTACATTACTCTCTGCATTTCACCCCTGCTCACAGGCAATCGCATCGCCAAGGCCCTCATCCATGCAGAGGCAGAGAAGCGGGGCATGAAGTGCCAGGTGAGTGAAAGGCTTCTTGTGCACGCCCTTTTTTTGCACACTCTCCTTGCACACACCCCTGTTATGCACGCCCTTTTCGTGCACACTCTCCTTGTGCATACCTTTTTTGTACATAGTGCATACTCTCCTCATACTCCTGTGCGTTAGCTTGCAGTCGCGAGTGTGCTTCTGTGTATGTGCTCACTTCAGCAAATGCAAGCTCCTGTGCGTCGATGCGCGGTTGTGCGTGTATGTGCACGCTCTTCTGTGCGTTGATGTGCCGTTGTGCGTGTATGTGCGCGGATGTGTGTGTATGTGCGTGTATGTGCGTATATGTGCATGTATGTGCGCGGTTGTGCGTGTAAGTGCAAATTTCAGCAGCTGCAATGCTCCTTGTGCACGCATATTATGGAGTGTATGCATGCCTGCATTGCTGAAACTGAGGCGCACACACTGACATGGCGCACGCTGTGCCGTGACTGTAGGTGATGTCGCTGTGGTACAAAGGCATGCATAGGGTACCCAAGAAGTCCTTCATTGCTCAGATTAACACATGTACTTTCACACACTGGTGATGTTATTAGGGCACATAGGCATGCATAGGTTACCCAAGAAGTCCATTGCTCAGATTCAAACACTGGTGGTATCACTGTGGCACATAGGCATGCATAGGGTACCCAAGAAGTCCTTCATTGCTCAAATTCACACATGTACTTTCACACACTGGTGATGTTATTAGGTCACATAGGCATGCGTGAAGTACGTGAAGTCCTTCATCGTCAAATGTATGCACGCACGTTCACTCACTTTCTGCTCGTGCATTAAGTACGTGAAGTCCTTCATTGCTCAAATGTATGCACGCATGTTCCCTCACTTTCTGCTCGTGCATTAAGTACGTGAAGTCCTTCATTACTCAAATGTATGCACGCATGTTCCCTCACTTTCTGCTCGTGCATTAAGTACGTGAGGTCCTTCATTGCTCAATGTATGCACGCATGTTCCTTCACTCTCTAACCTGACTGCAGGTGATGTCACTTTGGCTCACAGACTTGCATGGATTGCCTGAAGTCCTTCATCGCTCTGAAGTATGCACGCACGCACACACACTCTTGCATTCACTGCCCTGGCTGCAGGTGATGTCTCTTGGACAGCTGGGCATGCATGGCGTGTCCCCGTCCTTGACCCCCATCCTTATCCTAGTCAGCTCATCCACAGGCGTCGGAGACCCCCCAGACAACGCCGCTAGCTTCTTCCCAAGGTAAAGGGAAAGTCGATGGCCACGGGGCACGGGGGGAGACGAGGTTTAGATGGGTTGGGAGGGGATGTGTATAACGGGGTCTGGAAAACGTAAGAGTACTTGAGATGGGACACGAGGGTGTGACAAAGTTTGGGAGGGGGAAAGGGGAAGGTTTTGAGAAAATGTGAATTACTTGAAATACCACATTACGGTATTAGTGGATACGGTTTTACTAGATATGGTTTTACTGGATACGGTATTACTGGAATAATATTGGAGTACCTGAAAAAAGAGGTGAGGGGAATGTGGCTGGGGAGAGGGGTCAGGAACAGGGATGGAGGGAGACATGCATTACAAGAATTGGAAAAGTTTGGGTTACTAGGTACTAGTAATCCACGTTCATTAATTTACTAGAGGTGAGAGGAATGTGGCTGGGGAGAGGGGTCTCCTGGAGGTGAGGTGAGGAGAAGGGAACAGGGATGGAGGAGATGCGCTTCACAGTAATCGGGAAAGTTTGGATTTCTAGAGGTCAGAAGAAAGAAATCTCTCGGAGGTGAGGGGAAGGGAACGGGGATGGAGGAGATGTGCATCACAGGAACCAAAGAACCATTATAGGAGTGCTTGTGGGAACGGAGATGTAAGAAGGTTGAAGGTGGCCAATGGGAGGGATGGGTGGTTGGGGGTGATTGGGTCGGGGTGAGGGGGAGCAAGAGCGGAGGGCAAACAGAGGTGGGGAATGGCAAAGAGAGCCTTGCTGGAAATTGAAGTGGCTGCCACACATTCTCAATCTCATACACACACACAACAAGCACACACACACATACACACACAACTACCTACGCATAGTTTAAAAACAGGGGAGGCAATAGCCTGGCCCTGCAATGGCGTTGCTTATGCAGAGAGCAATGCTCAGGTGCCTGCTCCACGTATAGCCTGCGCATACCTGCAATTCAGAGATGTGCCTTTCTTCCTCCACGTACAGCCTGTATGCACCTGGAATTCGAAGGCTTAACCCACGCAGAGCGTATGCTCCTGCGGTGAGAAAAGATGTGCCCCTCCCTCTTCACCTGATATTCCTGTGCCCAGAACCCATACTCTTGCCACTCCCTCAACACACACACTCTCATACACACACACACACTTCATCACCGACACCATATTCCCCCAGGTTACAGAAACAGCAACCTGGCCTGTCCTTGCGCGGAGTGCAATTCACGTTGCTGGGCCTGGGAGATAGTGTGTATGCAAACTCTTTCATGCGGTTTCCCAAGTCGCTGGACAAAAGGTGGGCAGGTTGTGATGTGTGTGTGTGTATTGTGTTGTGAAGTGCAATTCACGTTGCTGGATCTGCAGGATGGTCGTAATGTGTACTTTGAGTGAAGTACAGTTCATGAATCGCTTGGCCTGTGAATACCAATTCCTGCATGCGCTTGCACACACATAACAAAAGAAAGGGCGTTGGCGATGAATTTTTATTATGAATATTAGGATAATCTGAAACAGAAACTTAAAGTTAGGGCGTTTGATTGCTAGGACATTGGTGGTTGGACTTTTTGAGTGGCTTGAATTCAACAACGGATCTCAAGTGATTGGGTTGAGAGCGGTGGGTGCTGAAGGAACCACAGGGGGTGCGGGCGGGTGGCGGCTTGAGATGTGTGTTACCTGCTCTCCTGATGTCTAGATCAGCATCTCAGGCAAAAAACGTTTCCATCAGCACAGGTAGGAAGCGCATGGCAAACATTACGAAGCAAAGGGAAGGGGTGGAGGCGACGGACTTGATTCCTGCAGGCTCTTCTGTTCGCTTAGCGTGAATATTTAGTGATGGAAGCATGTTTTCTATCCCCTTTCTTTTTTGCCTCACATGCCCTGGGAAGCAGCATGCTTGAGATGCCAGAATATGGATCTGCCATGCGTACATAAATTCACAATAAATTCAAGGCATTCATAGCATGCACCACAAAAACATATTGCCTGCTGGGTCACAGGCTAGCATTCAGTGCTGCCCTCCTTTTGGTGACTGCTCCTTGCACACAAATTTGTGGAATTTCCACTCCACATACACACAATGCACACAACGCAGGAACCCTGCGAAGCAATCGACGCAGAGTGTGCATGCACAAATGCGCGCCGTGCCGTCTTGTACATGCTTTCTCACCTTTCTCAGCTGCACCACACAACTGCGTTGAGCAACAAAAACTTGCTTCCCTTTCCAAGCACACAACATTACTTTTTGTCAGCAACAAGAAGTCGGCAGCGCCAAGCACGGTGCGCCTGTGTGTGTTACTGCAGGCTCGAAAGCATGGGTGCCGAGCATTTTTACCCGTTTGTTGGCGTGGACGCGTCAAATGGTATGGACGCAGCCGTGGATCGATGGATCGCTGGACTGTGGGTCCCTTTGATGCGTGCCGTGGCAAATGTAAAGGTGCGGGTCATGCGCTCATGCGCACACGTGGGCACATACACGCACACGCACATGCACACATGCTTTTCATGCGTGCCGTGGCACATGTAAAGGTGCAGTTCGCGCACTCATGCGCACACGTGGGCACACACACACACGCGCGCACAAACACGTGTACACATCCTTTTGATGCGTGCCGTGCTAAATGTAAAGGTGCGGTCCTTTGCACATGTTTGCGCTCATGTGCACATGTTTGCGCACGCATACACACACACAAATGTATGTACACACTTTTGGTACAAGCCACAATACTTCTAATTGTGTGGCCCATGCTAAGTACAGCACTGCAGCACACATGATTAAACAAGAGGCGGTCACGCATGCATTCAGAACTCACTGCTGTCGTGCCTGCTGCAGCATGCGATGAAGGAGCAAACAATGTGCGCATTTGCACACAGGTAGCTCAATCCGTGTTGGCAGGCCTGTCCGGCCATGTAGCAAACCCACAGGCGCAGCAGCAGCAGCAGCAGCAGCAGCAGCAGCAATGGCGTCAGGATCAAAGCAGTGCTGCAGAAATAGTGGACTCTGCAAAGGCAAGCCCCTATTCAGTGGCTGCCGTTGATGACTGGTTGGGTAAATTGGATGCATGGGATGGCACCAAGGAAGAGGAGGAGGATGCTGCAGTTGTAGCTGATCTGAGGTAGGAGTCTTGTAAATGACGAGGATGGTACGATTGTTGCGGCCCTGAAATGGGATCCTTTGAACGAAAAGGATGCTGCAGTTGTTGCTGACCTGAGAGCTGATAGCCTTTCCATAGGGCTGGCCAGGGCCATATATGTACGGTGTATATACGGTATTTTGGGCAGGGAAATGACCAAATATACGGTCATATACGGTGCATATATATGGTTCTGGACAGGGATGGGTCATACGGCGTAGGCGTATTATACGTCGTATCGTATTTATCACGTATTTAATCGTATTTTTCAAATTGCTTCGTATAGTACGATTTTGGGCACTTAACGAATTTTGCAGCCACAAGGCCCCCAGAGCCCCCCAGAAGCACTCCCAGGCCCCCCAGAGGCACAACCAAGCCCTCTAGAGCCCCCAAGAGGAACTCCCAGCCCCTCAGAACGTAGCATGATCAC
>Ga0307945_1001590_pt1 | contig 17896 bp, 19 predicted proteins | sample OrgLakmetagen228_FD_201818 | JGI IMG/M metagenome (GOLD analysis project Ga0307945, IMG submission 201818) | Saline water microbial communities from Organic Lake, Antarctica - #228 | ecosystem: Environmental > Aquatic > Non-marine Saline and Alkaline > Saline | place: Antarctica: Organic Lake...
ATTTAACGGTGTCAAGACACACTTTCATATTGCACCTTGTTTACCTACAGACCAAAGCCAACCAAAGCCATGCCCAGTGAACAGACATGCTAACTATAGTGTTTGAAGCATGTATGCGAAGTCATAAGTGCGGAAGAGCCAACCACTACATGTGCTCCTTTTAACCAGAATATCCTGTTGCAGGTGTCCACAGGACTGCTGGGAAATACACAGCCATCCAAAGCAGCTGCTGAGCGCTTGGTAGACTTCTTCCTGTACCGCCACGAGCTCATTCTCCGGAAAGACTTCTATATCAACAGACAAACGCAAAGCAGAAAGCACCGGAACGACCTTGCATTTGACGAGCCCCGTGCTCGTTTTCTGCATGAGGAAGGCATCACTTGGGAACACATTTTTCCCCAAGGAGCCAGCCTGCGGGAGTGGCCGGACTGGTTTAGTACAGGTGCGTTGATGAGAAGCTTCTTACAGAGTTACTCATCTCTAACAACTACTGCTTTATTGCATTTGAGGTGGGTGTTTTTTTAGTTTGGAAGTGCCACGAGCTGTTTTGCATGGATATCATGGGCTGCCCTGGTCAGTGGATTGTGAAAACCTCTAGAATTTTGAATCTGCAAAGCCCAGGGATGGGTCATTCACGATTTGTGAATACTTCAAGAACTGGAAAAATGGTGAGTTTTAGAGAAATTTTCAATTTGAGCCCAAAATAAATAAATAAAGGCATTGCTGGGGAGGGCACCATTTCAGGCTGTTTTGAGCCCATCTCCCAATCTCCCTTGCTGCTCTCAGCCCTATTCTACATCTTGTGTGAATACTTGCCCCTCTGTAGTCAACGAGAAACCTCGACAATGCCAGGAAATGGTAGGTCAAGAGTTGGTTAGACCCCTTGCTGAAATAAAGATGGCTGACATCAGTAATTTATGATTGTCGATCCATTACAGTCTTTAATAAAACTAATGACCAAAATGGCAAGAATCTGTGCAAGAATTTTGTGAGGCCCTGAAAATGCGAAACTCAATGAATAGATCCCATATTTTGACGAATAACACACATCCCTGGCAACGTTACATTTTGACGCCAAGCTGGGGCAAGTCAGCTTGCGCTGACACTTATAAGCTTCTCTGATCCTTGCTCAGAGCTTTCTTGTCATGGTGGCAAGAGCAACAATAGATCTAGGCAGTCGGAGTGTGATGCCCAATAGTTGGCATGGAGTTCAAGGTTTTGACAGAGAGAAGCTTCTCAATTTTATGAAGGAGCGATCGTGTCATTTTATGCTTTATCCACCCACCTTCCATGAGGATTTCTGCTTTCTTTCTTCTCTTTTCACAGGTGCACACAGGAGTCTGCTGGGGACCATTGGAAACCTTTCCCTGATGTATGGAGCAGACAACACTTCACTGGGAAAGAAGTCATTTGAGGAGAAAAGGCAGACCTGGCGACCAGAACACGGGCCCTTGCAGAGCTATGGGAAGAGCACCCGCTTGAGGCAACCTCAAGAAGTGTATGGGAATGACAGCAAGCTTGAAAGTTTCCACCCCTCGACCTGTGTGGGGCGCACTTGCAGCATGTTGGGGTAGGTTGTAAGTTACTGAGTGACTTTGACTATTTTGGGAATCAATAGAAATTGTGTGCCAAAAACCTTACCTCCACATTTGTTTCATGCCTCCAGCAAATGTACCTTAATTTTGTGTAAGGCAGGTGAATCCAGTTCAGTAGGCTCACATTGAGCCGCCGCAGCCAACACCTTCCTTTGCTCACTGCTTTACCTGCACTATGTGTTTTCTATTAAGGCTCAAGCCCTTCTTCTCCGATGCAAATGTTGCCTTAAATAAGAAAGTGTGTTCCTGTTCTTTTAGTGCATCGATTGATAAAGAAGGTGCTCGCATTTTGCTTAACAGTCCCAAGTCAATAAGAAGACACGCTCTTGCTTGTGTTCAAGTAATCACTGCACTCCTGTGCACTTGTGGCCTTGTAGCCGGCAGGCCCTCACATCATACAGGTGATAAGATGGCATGGCTGAAAAATGCTTGTGTGTTGGACGTTCTCAAATATACTATTTTGGTAAGTTCATTCCATAATGCAGCCAGCTGCTGACAGCGTTGGGCCTGCTGAGTAGCACAGCAGGGCACGCTGCCTGGGATGAGGCATGCCGCCTCCTCAATGGCCAGCAGGAGGAGTGGAAGCGGCAAGAGCAGCTGCACCAAGGCGGGGGCCCCAGCCTCCCTGCATTGGGCCCTGCTCCAGCAGCGCAAGGGCCCTTGCTGGCAGGAGGCCAGGTTCCCTTAGCGACAGGCGCTGTTGAGCAGAGGAAGGCAATCCCCTGGGATTGTACTGTTGGCGATGTTGCTGGCCCTAGCAGCAGGGCCAGTGCAGGCTCAAGCAGACAGAATGCTCAGCAGGGGGGTCGAGAAGATGGGGAGCATGGAGCAAAGGAGGGCAGGCCACCGAAGAGGCACAGGCTGGGCGGCATCCCAGAGCAAGCCCCTACATCCACTGAGAGGGGAGGTGGTGGCAACGAGGCACCAGGAAGCAATCAAGATCAGTCCTCGGCTGGGGAGGAGGAGCAGCAAGCAGGGGCTGTTTGGGAAGGTGATGGCAGCGCAGCACCGGGTAGTGGAGATAGTGGCAGGGAGGCACCAAGCAGGGGAGGTGGTGGTGGGGAGGCACCCAGCTGGGGAGGTGGTGGCAGGGGAGTACCAAGCAGGGGACGTGGTGGCAGGGGGCGTGATGGCAGGGAGGCAGCAGGCAGGAGGCGAGATCAGGCCTCCCACCCTCCACTGGCAGCAACAACGCAACAACAGCCTAGGAGAAGGAAGCGAGACGTGGGAGTTGCAAACTTGCTGGTGGACCGCATCATCCAGCTGCAAACAAGTGGCCACTGGCAGAACGTCAAGCCAACTGACAGCAATGAGAAAGAGATGGGACACGTCGTCCAGTAAGTTTGACTGAGGCCTTTTTGAGCATGACATGCACAGTTTCTGGAATGAGAATATTTACGAATTACATTTAGCTCTTCAGAGGTTGCCTGATGTCTAGCACTAATTGCTGGATCGTCGATAATGTATCTTAGCACAAAAAGCCAATAGTTGCCTTTGCAAGTAATGCCCTTTGCCTGTGCTTGACGCCATTATGCTTATGCCATCATGCTTACGAAGCATGATGCGCAAGATACTATCATCACCACTCCTTAGCATGCTGTGATTTCCAGTCCCACACAGTTGTCAGGGCGACAAAGTTAATGCGTGCTAACAGGCTCCTTGTGTTTGTTTGTGGTATGTCATGTTTAGATACATCAAGACGGCCTATGAAGATGACAAGCTTCATGAGAAAGACAATAACAGCCTTTTGGGCTGCCTAAGGTCGTGGCTGGTGAGCAACAAAGAAGACGACAACAGGCTCTACCAAGCTGGGGTTAAAATGTGAGTGCCCTCCACGACCCAGCAACAAAGAGGGGGGAAAGGCACGTCCTTGAGCCTGGGTGGATAAGGCTGCAAGCCTTTGCTGTGATTTAGACCCCAGAATGCACAGTGTTTTTTTGGGCTTCGTCAGCCCCTGCCTAGTTTGCCAACAGCATTTGAGCAAAGCTTACATGGCAGATTTATACAGTGATTGCTGTGCTACAAGGCAAAGCTTTGAAATTGTTGTGGTATCAATGCTAATTTAAGTTCATTCACAGGAGTTTCTTTCTGTCTCCTGAGCAGCCTTTGGCTCATCTGATGCATCTATATGACACTACAGGAAATTCCTCCAATGTTTAGGTTGGCATCTTTAAGCAAGATCAAGTGACGTTGGTGGAGGGCACGTTTTTGCAAACTATATTGACTTCATGTTGTTTCCATGAGTCTTGCATCCATTAATCAGGCTCCAGATTTCCAGGACAAGTAAATCACTCAACCTTCATGGATGCTGCTTGCACCAGGAAAAGCCTGGGCAAGCAGCACCAGAGAAAATGGCATTGCCCAGCTTACGTGGCTAAAACTTCCTGTCTGCTGCTGTATAGCCGTTTGGTTTTGTGTAAGCACATCATCTGCCAAACCTTTCCTTAAAAATAATTTTCTTAGTGTGCCTGGTGTGACCTTAGTGTGCCTGGTGTGCCCTTTTTCTCAGTGTGCCTCAAAGGAAAGGAAGAGGGCAGTCCTACAAATTTCGATTTGGACAGTGGCAAAGACAGGTGTAAGGTAAGCATGTGAGGATGGATCAAGCCTGGGCTTGACAGGGTTCCTGGCTGTGAAATCCGTGCTTGCGTTCGTGCATGTGTGTGTGTGTGTGTGTGTGTGTGTGTGTGTATGTGTGCGTGAGAGTGCAGCCTTGCGGTCGCAACCCATTCAGCTGCCTTGTCATCACAGCAGCACTCTTCTGGCTCTGACCAATCAGAGATGACTTGCATTTTGCTTGCTCTTATTGACTAAGAGAAGCTTTTCTTTGGGTGGCTACATTGTGATGCGCAGGGCAGCCAGGCCAGCGGGCTCGCGAACGTGCACAGTGATGGTGTGCACGCCCGCGCTCCAGCGCTGCCTCTTCCAGCGTCGTAAGCCGAAGCGGGACGACTTCCCTGGAGGGCTTGGAGATTTTAGACTGGGACCTGGACTGCCTGAGGGCAAATGAATCCTACTATTGTTCACAAGCCTTTTGTTCTAATCCTACCGGACACATGCTTTTTGCTATTTATTAACCTAGCTGATATATACTGTTATGTATACAGGGTTGCACGCTACGATTGCTACGGTCCGTAGCCTGACCGTAGCCTTGAAAAACGGGGGATGGCGAGCTAAACAACACAGCGTAAACCCGCCCAAATCATGTCCTAATATTATTACATATATAACAAGTTTTTAAAAATACTGGGAAGGCTTCGGGAGCCTATTATGGCTGCTACGGATGCTACGGAAATGCTACGCTACGCTACAATTGATGACCGTAGCACCGTAGCGTGCAACCTTGTATGTATATAATATACATAACAATATGTGATTTATACCAGCTCTGGATGGCATAATTTTTATCACCATAAAGTAAATTGGAAAAAAATTTGACCAAAAGACAAAAAACGCAAACACAAAGACAAAACCTTCAAAGCAATGATACCAAAACGCTTGATAAGCAATATAAGCAACAATGTCACACAGCCAAATAATTCAGCTCCGACTAAAGTTAAATGTGTCCCTAAAACTGCAAAGTGATTGAATCTACTTATAATAATGTTTGGACAGGTAAAAAAGTTTGAGCATGTTTAAGCTTTTAAAAGTATTATGTTTTTAAAGCATATATGCAAGTATAAAATAACAATGTACATGACACCGTCACACTAGGAAATAATGTCAACGTTCCATTGATACACCATGGCCTCTCCTCTGTATGCATGCTACACAAAACCAAAAAGCATGCAGAGTATGCAGATGTGAAATCTAAAAATGGAACATTAAGCTTCAACATTCATACACCTTTTTAAAAATGTAAAAAAAGCATGTAAATTGAATATAGCACAATAATACTCAAGTTTTAAAGATGATTGCAGCCGTGCCCTCTTGCATTGGTTGGTTTAAGGAGCCGCATTGCGAATTAATGTAAATCAAAGGAATCAAGTGTAAATAACAGTTTTACAATATGAAAAGGATTAAAAGGATTTCCCGTTAGCCACAAGTTGGGCTGTTTGAGTTTTGCTAGGCAAAGCCAGCCGGCAATAAAGTATATAAGACAATATTAGTATTTATAGTTAGGTGAGAGCCTTTTAAATGACCCCATTGATAGGTGTTCCAAGGAACATTTATTGCTTGATGATCCTCCTTACAAGACGAGAACCAAGTCCTCTGTAATGCATCAGTTCGCAAGTGAAGTGAATTGTTTTTTGTAAGAACTCTTTGAGTTCTAAGGGTCATGGTGTAGGCCCTTATAAAAGGATGTATGTAGGGTGGGTTATATGCATTCTTGCGGTCAACGTCAAATATATATGGCTTTGAGACATTATGTAGACATGAATTTCATATCAAATGCTTGTCAATGTGGACAAAGTCAAAACGAAATTGTCCAACATGTAGACTTAATTTAAGTGAAGATGATAACAATTGTTTGCAAATTTTTTAACACAAAATATATCCCGATCATCATCTCAATCATCAACATCATCATCATCATCATCATCATCATAAATTTAATTAAATTAAATGTAAATCATATTCCAAATCGACAGAGAAACTTGCCTCAAGTTAATGATGTAACAAAATATAGAGTGATTTTTTGGTCATACTAACTACAACCTTGATAATATCAAGTTTAGTGATTATTTGGTTAGTGGTATAAGGTAATGGTTAAATCAAACTGGTTTCAAGAATGCTATGTACGCTCTATCCTTTTTTGTCGGTCCTAAAGGGACTTTTAAAACTGTCCTCACAAATATATTTCTAAAAGTGTCCCATTAAATTTTTAAGATGCTTGCATGCCTCTTATTCTTATCAAGAAGCGCAACAATGCTGAGGCCCGCTGTAAAAGTATGTATATAAGCAAATATTAATCTCAAGTTAGAATAATACATAAGTAATGAACTATTCCACTTTTACTGGGGAGATTGAACGATTCACTAGTCACAAAAAAATACACAAGCTTTTCTTTAAAAACAACGATAATGAATTTATCATGTTTTAAACAGATTTAACAACAATTTTAAACCGCTCTATTAAACACATTAAAAGTGATTTTTTAGCATTTTTTGCTAAAAGAGCGCCATTGTTGTCAAAGATAACCAACTTCACGCATTTACTATACCTTATGGTCCTGCTACTCGTGTTCAAGGCAGTCGCACCTCCGGTGCTTGCGGGCCTACAGGCCCTGTTCAAGGCATCCACCTTATCAAGTACATCATTAAACTAATCAAAAAAATGAAAATTTGAAAAACTGGTGTTGATGAATATAGGCCCCGAACAAAACTCAAGCATGCTACCCTCTCCACTTTCACCACCACCATCACACTATCACCAAGCTCTTGCACCATCCCAGCAAGCACAGTATCCTCCCCCTCCCCATGCCCCAGTCACCATGCACGACATACAACAGCTCTTGCACAGCCAGCTCCAGCCTGCCCTCCAGCACTTCACTTTGACATCCAACTCCCTCAGCAACAACTTCGCAGCACTGAGACAAACCGTAGAGGCATCATCAGCAGAAAGTGCAAAAGCAACAGCGTACAGCGCGCAAGCAGCAGCAGAAGTCAAGCAGCTTGGCGAGGTAGTTCAGCAGCAAGCAGCAAAAATAGCGAGTCTTGAGATTGAGCGCGTGCTCTGGCAGATGCAGACAGAGCAGGATCGGATCCAGCGACAGGAGAAAATGAACTCCCTATTCATCACCCCCAGCAATAGCAGCAGCAGCCCTTTCACAGCAGCAGCAGCAGGGGAACAAGCAGGCAGCATTATCAGCATCAGCAACCCTACCAACATAGCCAAAGGTGTGGAGGTTAAGTTCAAGAGTAAGGAAGCAGCAAATGCAGTGCAGCAGCGTTTCGCTTTCCCCAAAAAAGCCACTCCCACCACAGCCCCTTTCAAGGCCATCTATGCAAAGACAAGGGTGCAACAACAGCTTGACAGATTGAACAGCACCATCAAACAGAGGCTCCCCTTCGGAGTCACTGGTTTCTACAAAGGAGGCCAGCTGCACATCAGCAAAGCACCACCAGCAGAAGCACGCACGAGTCCAGACGCAGCACCCTACCCCTCCTGGCTCCATGTCACCTCGGGGCCCAGTGGCTTGGACATGATGAATTACGTCAATTTGGTAGAGGTGCCAGAAACAGCCCAGCAAGTCCTGGCCATGCAGCAGCACCACGCCAGAAACGTGCAACACACACACGCCCGCAGCCCACCACGCAGCCCAGCACAGCCACTAAACCTGGCAGCCAGCCTCAACGACCATGACATGCCAGCAGCACACAACAAGCGGGACGGACACACACCACCCAGTGTGCAACGCCCAAACAAGATGAGTACTGGTTCTGTTAACCGCGAATAGGAACTCTACCAGCCTGGCTATCACATTAAAACTACCCTACTGAACTGTGATGGACTTGGAGAACACAAACTTGATGACCTGTGCACCCACATTCTCAAACACCACATTATCATCTTAACAGAAACTCGTACAAACCATGCCGATACCATCTTAAACAAATTGCTGCCCAATTATACTATCCACCAGCGCATTATTCCATCAAACGTTGAAGGTTTAAAAGGTTATGGCGTAGCTGTTCTGTTTCATCATAGCATCCAAGATTTAGCTTCTGTGTGGCACACCTCTGAAAACCTTCAAGCTCTATGGTTGAAATGTGACGGTAGCATTTTTGGCACTAACGGACATGTTATACTGGGAGCTGTTTACATAAACCCTGAAACCTCCCAAAGGAAAAAGCACAAAAGCTTATTACAGAACTATGATTGCCTTTTTGACGAGGCTACCAGAGCTTCCCTATTCTACAAAAACGTTATCATTATGGGTGACTTTAATGCCCACATCGGTACACAATCAGAATTTACAGATGAACATTATGACTTACAAGCTGACTTTGAATGTCTACAAACTTCTCGCTTGTGTATGTGCAAAAGTAGCAACACTAATACCGCTGGACATCTACTGTTAGATATGGCTGCAGCCGTGCCTTTCATGGTTACCACAGGCAGAGGAAAAGGAGACATAGGCCAAGCTTCCTATGTGGGATACAATGGCAAATGTAGCTCCAGACCTGATCACATCCTAATGACTCCAAATCTTTACAACAAGGTGGTTTATACAAAAGTGCAGGCAATGGAGACACGCATTTCAGATCATCTCAGTGTTGACATACATTTTTCTGCAAACAGACAAGGCTTACTGATAAATGCAGATCTTGGGGATGGAACACACGTCTGCGACACTGACTGTTTCCGCAGCTCAATCAAGTGGAACCCAGAAAAGGCTGAGGCTTATGCTACACAAATACTTGCTAACATAGACCTTAAATCTGCCTACCAAGAGGCTATTGCTGACAATGATGTTGAGGGAGCTAACAATGTGTTGCGTCAACTGATACATACTGCTGCACGAGAAGTAGGCATGGGGAAGAAATCATCTTGTTTGTTTTATAATCATGGTAAACGTGTTCGAGCAGGAATGAGGAAAGCCCCTTGGTTTGATGACGCCTGCAAGGCTAAGAAAGCTGCTTTCCTTACAGCTTTTAGACAAGGCAGAAACTATGTTAGTTTAAAAAAAGATCTTAACAGGCACCGCAGAAAAACAGAGCGTGCTCACTATAAAAAAACAGACTGCACTTTTTGTTGACAGGCTACAGAACAAAGACCCGGCCTTATACGACCACTTAAAGAAGAGGAAGACCTCTGTACCCTCCCCAATACACGCTGATGTCTGGAATGATTATTTACATAAACATTTCTCAACCACAAACCTTACCACCCCTACTGACGTTACTAACAGGAGCAACAAGCGTTGTCTAGACGGAAGAGCTTTAGCTGTACCCTTGGGACGTGGTAGATTACCTCAAAAAGGTGTGACTGAAGGAAACAAGACACCTGATGCTTTCTCTGTACCAAGCTGCTCAAACATTCATTACATCCTTACAAAATATTTAAGCAAGATGAACACCTCCTCGTCCCCTGGTTTTGAATCTTTTACGATGCCTTTCATCAAACATGCCACTATAAAGGAGGGAAAGGAATCTGTGAATGTTGTTACTCCTCTTGTCACACAGCTCTTTCACCTAGCTTTGAACAAGAAATGTGTGCCTGCTGAATGGAAAAAGGCCAAAATTACCCCTAATCACAAAAAAGGCGTGAAACTTGACCCCAACAACTACCGCATAATAGCTGTCAGTAGAACTCTTTACAGGCTGTATGCAAATGTTTTGCGGTATTTCATGACAACTTGGTGTGACGAGAAGAAGAAAATTCCTGGTACACAATATGGCTTTTATCCAAACAGGAATACTCTTCAACCCATGTTCATACTGAGACACCTCATACATGCAGCCAAAAACAAAAAGCCTAACAAACACCCATACCTACATACTGCTTTTATCGATTTCTCGCAAGCCTACGATACCGTGCACAGACCCTTTTATGGGAACACCTGGAAAAAAACAACATACCTACCCACTTGCTTGATGTCCTAAAACAAATATATGACAAAGATGAATATGTCTTAATTGATGGCGACAAGAAAGCCAGCACTATGTCTACCACAAAAGATCTGCGCGGAGTTAAACAAGGCTGCCCTCTGTCCCCCCTCCTTTTCTCTCTTTTCATTAATGACGTAGATGCTGTAGCCAACAATTGTGAGGGGGCAGTAACTGGTACAGAGGGGTTCAAGGTAACTCACATGCTTTACGCCGACGATTTGCTACTAACCTCGAATGACCCAAAACAGCTCCAGAAAATGCTGGTTAATCTTCAAAGATACGCAGATAGGAAAGGACTTGTTGTCAATGCTGAGAAATCACAAGTTGTCAATTTTAACACATATTTTAACTCCAAGGTCCCTGATTTCTACTATGATGGCAAGAAGCTAGACAACAAAGACAGCTTCAAATATTTGGGTGTTATCTTTGACAAACATATGAACCTAGACAATGCAGCTGGTTAAGCAGCCAAATCTTTCAGGGCGGCCATACGTAGAGTCAAGGAACTTGGTTCAGAAAACAAGGTGTTAAGCAGACCCCACATCATGTTATGGCTTTTCCAAACTTACGCCATATCAGCTGGCATGTACGGCAGTCAGGTATGGTCGACTCACTATCTGCACCCTAACAAAACCTTCCAGAACATTTCACAGGTGAAGCATATGAATTTTCTTAAAAGACTTCTACGGCTGAAAGATGGAACTAGTAATTGGGCCATTTTGAGGGAATGTGCTCAAGAACCGCTGCAATTTTACTGGTTTAGAGCAACAGCCAATTTCTGGAACAGCATGATTGACGCAAACAGCATTACTTTACGAGCTATCATGAAGGCAGACGTTGCACTAGGGAACCAAGGGAGTGATAAGTGCTGGACCAGACAATTTAAAGATGCTATGATTGGTCTTGATAACAAAGCTTATTATAAACAAAAGCTGAGTTCTTATCAAAGGATTGACATACCAATGTTGCGTGTGGACGTCAGACGTAGGCAACAAGTAGTTTGGAGAGAAGTTATAGGTCAGGACCCTTCTGTCTCTTCTAAGAAAGCAGTATCCTATCACAACTGGTTTGCACTACCTATGAGACCAGATACTGATCCGCGGGTACCGTACAGCATGCCTCACTATCTTAAAATGGCTTTAAGTAGCATAGTTATGAGGAATGTGTGCAGGTTTAGGCTGAGAGGACATAACTTACGCTGCGAGACTGCTTCATATAAGGATTCTGATAGGAGCATGCACATTTGCAATCGTTGTGCATGTGGTGAAAACCAGAATGAGAAATATGTCATGTTTATTTGTACGTGGGACGCTATTGTTCAACTGAGGCAGGAATACAACCATATTTTTGCCAACATCCATGATGGTGATCTGAGGTCCTTTATTCATCAACACCATGTTAATACATACAAGTTCGTTTCCAAACTCGTTGATTTCTATGACTCCTGAAACCTTTTTCTGTTTCTCCCAATCTTACACTTAGAAACTTGTTCTCTTTATATTTTGTCAAACTTCTTTCAATTTCTATTTTACACTCAATTGTTGGATGCACAGCTAAACCAGGCTGGTTTCCTAATGTAAAAACTAAAAACTAAAAACTAAGTACGATGCAAATCTGTTTCAAGAAGACATACTCATTGTCGATGAAACTCCTATGGTGGATCTCAGTCTAATGTACCACCTTTTAAATGCATGTCACAGTAAAATGTCTATCTTACTTGTAGGAGATCCACATCAACTCCCGTCTATAGGATGCGGAAATGTCCTTAGTGCTTGTGTACAATCAAAACAACTTTCATACACAAAATTAAAAAACATTTATTGGCAAGGGAGAGGAGCTACGAGTAACATAAGTTTGTTGTCTAAGTATATCGTGAGTGCTACAATGCCACCCCTACATGTACTTGATGATAGTATAAGAATAAGAAGCGAAACATCATATTCAAGGGCAAACACAAATAAAGAGATTACAACAAAAGTAGGTCAATTATACGAGAAATATGGAAATGATTGCATCATTATGTCACCTATGCGCAAAGGACCACTAGGAACAATTGCTATAATGACTATATTCATGCAAGGGCTGTTGAAATTATAATAAAATGTGTATGGATAAAGGATGGCATTATGAATTGAATGACAAGGATAAACCATATTTGGCAAATGAGCGGATCATGATTACATTAAACATGTATGTTCAAAATGAAGACGGAACTATAAATGAAAGTAAAACAGTATATAACGGAGAAATGGGAAGCTTTCTGCAACAAACAAATTAAGGCAATCAAGATGAATTAGGTTTAAAGTACGGCGAACTGGTTGTTGAAAAGGATAAGAAGCGGGTCATCATAGACTATGACAGCTTTGAGTTAGGACATGCTTGTACTGTGCATAAAATGCAAGGAGCAACCTGTAGTCATAATAATCATTAGCAGTGCTCATTCATACATGTTAAACCAGCAGTTGTTTCACTCGTGGTAATAAAAAGGTGTACATCGTTGGAGATGATGATGCCAGAAAACATGCTATTCTAACATTACCAAGAGCAAGATATGACTTTCTACATGAAAAAATTGCAAGCTTTTAAAAGTAACATGACTGGTTCAAGGGTTAAAAAAAAACACTTTTAAAACTGTCTGTTCTACTGTTGTTCATAGGGCTACAAAAATGGATATAAGGTTAGAGTACATCATATTTATAAAGAAGAAACAAAACACGGAAAAGGAAGAACAAAAGAAGTTTGTAACTCCGATCCTAACCAAAAAAAGGTATGCTAATATTTCTGAAAAAGTTAGTGCCATTTTGGAAGGAGGTATTGAAGAAACTGCTTTAGTTCTAAAAGCTTTATGTGAAGAAACCAAGTTTGATCCTGAGCTCAAAAAGTATACTGTCAAAGGTAAAAAATAATGGAAAGTAGAACAAGAAGAGCAAAAGAACAAGGGATCCCCATATATGAACTCACAAATGCAAGGAAGTATCATGAAAAAATAAAAGAATAAAAATACAAAAAGAATATATGACAACCGTGTATGGTTAGTATACAATGAAAACAATGGTACATCATGATATTACTTATGAAACACAAGTATACATAAGCACAAGTTATGAACCATCATCATGGTACACAACAAAAGAGCAATTAATGCATAACATTCCAGCAGGATTACCAATCATTGTATTGTCAAGAGGTGCCGAATGCAATAGCGGTAAGAAAAACTTTGCGTATTTCCCTCAACCACATCAAACAGTAGACTTCTTAGAAAGAAATGTTATTAAATCGCCTAGGCAATCACATCAATAATAACATTTACAATCACAGTATTTGACAGAAACCATCATTCCACAGCAGAGCGATATTGAAGATGTTGTACACACATTTTTAGATGTTTTAAAACGATTCTTGAAAGTTGTGTATTCAATTGATTTTGACACCATCGTAGGTAACACAGTACAAATTACACCATGCTCTCTTTCTTCTCATAAACTATCGTTACATGTTAAAACTGATATCTTATGTGCAAACATGAATGTATTAAAGTTTCAGAAGGTGGTGCAGGTATCTTAAGTTTGCCTCTATTTACATGCATTTCAGCCCACCTGCATAAATAGACATATGTTTTTAAGCCTCTCTAGCTTTTATACTCTGCAACTCCTACTTGCACTTGCCATTGCACGTTTTATGTTACAGCTCCTGCTAGACTTTAGCAGCACCAGGGCCTGGCCCACAGCACATCATATAACATGAACGTACACTTGCTTTAGCTTGACTCTTCTTATTTAATTGTTCAGAGGCTTTGTTAATTTTCTGAAAGAACCTCGTATTACTTTTTCCTATGTGCAATAGCTGTGCCTGTCTTGCTTTTCAATGCTTTAGCGTCAGCTTTGTTTTTTTTTGGCAGGCCGTTTACGGTACAGACAAACTTACCTGGGTCTTAGACCCCTGTTTTTTTGCACTTTGCTTATTGTTGGCTGGCAGTGCCCAGCAAAACCCAAACAGCCCAACTTAGTGGCTGACGGGAAACTCTTGTAAACTTGTAAACCAAGATGATGCCTTTGGTGTGGTTGCTTTTATCTTCAAGTGCCTTGGTTGCTGCTCTTGAGCTTGTGCTTCCACGTGCTCATTCAAACTCAAATGCTTGAGCATTAGTTTAGAATTTGGAGACCTCTTTATTTTTGTTTGGTCTGGTTACAGACTTTTTGTTTCAGCTAAGATGCCCTTGTATAGGCAGATACAGCTATGTGACCTTGACCTTATTGTTGGTTGACAGTGCCCGGCAAACCCCAAACAACATAACTTGTGGCTAACGGGAAATTCTTTTAATCATTTTTATTATTAATTGCCGGGCTGAAGGCCATTCCCTATGTTAACCATATACATAACAGTATCAAAATGATAGACAAATTTTTTAACTGCCAACTAGCAAAACGTATGACCACATAATTACAAATCAAGGAATTACTGAAACACTTTACTTAGCACATGTTTCTAGGGGTGCTCAAAGAAGTAACTGCCAACTAGCACAATGTATGGCTACATGCATGTGCAAAACAACCTATACACTGCAAACTCAATAGCTAGCCTACACCGGTTTTGGGGCATTGACCCTCTTACATGCAGTTGCCAAGCATTAAGAAGTGATATTTGCTTAGCACCTTAGTACTAACTGGACGCTTGGTTTTACAACTGCCAAAAATAATTACGAGTTCTTTGCCGCATTCATGACAAACTAAAAATATTCCGCATTATCACTAAAATCAATTGGAAAAAAATACTTCATGAATGGGCAACTCTCCAGTTATTCGGCCGAGATATTCAGCGTGCCAATTTCATCTCTAAAGCAGACTAGAGCAACATTTGGAGTTGCCTCACTTTCTTTGAAGTGCTTTTTCAACATACGGGTAATATCACTGGTGTTAGCGTCTTTGAGGGGCATCTTTACATCAATATTTTCAGGATCTTTTAATTCTCCAATTAACTTGTTAAGGACGAGCTCCTGATTAGAGACCATAGGTATGCCATAGTGGCTTACAACAATATGCTGAGAGGGACTGATTGATCCAAGCTTCTTAGAAAGCACAAATCTTGCAGCATCTGATTGTTTTTTTAGCCCGTTTTAATTAGACAATGGCTGGTCATGTAAATTTTGGAAGCATACAAAGTCTGAACAAGCGTCCTGACGGTAGCGAAGCAAGGGTCCCTTGATGTATCTATACGACAGCGCAAACAACCCAGAGAGGGCCTCAGTAACTCTCTTACCCACAGGTATCAAATACTTTTGCACATAATTGTTTTTATCATCATCTGATTCTGGAACCACATCCTCCAAGTGCTTCATCTTCTCAGCTAGGGAATCTCCATTGTGAAATTGGGCTTTATCGTTGGAAAGGTAAGCTATGTAGGATGTCGGGTCTTTCAAACTTTCTGTTTTAGGCCAGAATTTGTAGGCATGCTGATTCACATATTTTTGGTCAATAAGTTTAAACAAACTCATGGCAACGGTGGCAACATCGGTGCAATAATTGTACATACCGGCATAATAACATCCTTGGTCCTCTATGACGAGGGCCATAATATGCCCAATCAAAAAGCCTGCTGCCACAATAATCAATTTATTTCGCACCTGTTGTTGTGTTGTCTTTGACTCATTCTCAAAGTTATGCCTGCAAGCATTTGTGGTTCATGTCGACCAAAAATAAAATAAGGGCTAATTGTGGAAGCCGACAAATGTCAGTTTGTACACAAAATCAGTGCAGGTTGTAACATTCAATGTCACTGACCAAGGGGTATACTGCTATTCAGACCCAATTCCTACCAAATAGGGGAGCCACAACAAACTAATTTCATTGAATTGTGCAATGCGTATGTATGAGGGGGGTTATTACATCAAGATGCTCAACAGTGTGCTACTTTATGTGTAGCATTTCAGCCGAATAAATTATTTGGCGTGTACGCATGTCGGGTATTCAAGGCAGTAAAATCTGCGAATTGGCTATCCCCTTTCAGCACTGCATGGGCCCACAACTTACTTACACCAGCACCCCTAGAACAAACACCTATTTTTGAGAGATGATGCAAAGGCTTCCAAGAAGCCTGTAGAGCAGGTTACTACACCTTGTTGCACATAACAAGGACAATACATAAAGGCGCTGAAAACAAGTCCCCCAAATTTTGAATGTGCATAAAAGTAAGTTCACTTACAACGCCTGACGTCTATGAAGATTAATTACTTCTTCTCTCTTTTTTTCGGGCAGCTCCTTTTGGGGCTGCTCGTTTTCAAGGGTTTCTCTCCTCCTTGTTTCTTCCACTATCTCTTCCTGCTCGTTGGATTCTGTGTAATGATGCAAGCACACTAGGAATAAGTTGCATCTATCTGTGATATAATGCGAGACATTGATAGATAAATCTGTTAGTCAAGACATGGCAGTGCATGTAATGGATATGCACCCTTTCTCCTTGCGGCATCAAACCTAGACTTAAACCAAAGTTCCAAGAAATCCCTATCAACTTTTAGGTTAGAGCTAATCCAATGTGATATTTTATGAGTCTTTCAAACAAGCACGGGGATTAGCGCATACATGCCACAAAGCATGTCTGAACACACACTAAGAAGGTCCAAAAGGCGTGGTGAGTATAAGAGGCATATTGAATGGAACTCATTTGTATCCTTTGGTGCAAATGCGTGGGCCACGGTTGAATGCCGGGATGTGACCATGGAGCATGCACAAAGTTAGGGGATGCTGAAGCAGCCACAGAGCATTTAGGGCTCACATTAAAAGATAAGGTGCAATAGGAGCCAGGAAACATAACAACAGGCAAGCACATCTTGCTCATACTAGTTCTATTTGAAACATTACAAGTAAAGAGGGGGACTACATCATGCTTGTGTGATGGACGCAGTACCATGCACATGGGAACAGCCAGAATATTGTGAATTGTGGCAAGCAGGCTACATGTAAACTTGTTGTGGCCTACAAAACTGTTTTGGCTTTCACCCACATGCAAACATGTTGGGCATGTGTCGATGGCGGTGCAGGAACATGCAAATGGATGCACACAGCATGCCGTGTGTAGAGTGTGCGCCAATAGTCTTGGCTTGGAACTGAGAGGTCATAAAGGTAGCGTGCACAGGATGGTTGACAGTTTAAAAGTAACAAACTCACCAGCAGTTGGAGCGGGCGCGACATGGCCCTGCAAGCCAGAGCCATTGTCAGCGTTGGCGCTATGGCAATCATGAACACCATGAGCGGGCTCATTTGTTGTGCGTGCTCATGAGCAAAGCAATTGCACATGTGTGCAAATTTGGCAGAGCAGGTGCCATAACTGCTTTGACAGATTACATTTTCCCATGAAATCTGTATATACACACAACAAACAAATAAACAAACTAGTTTGCAGTTGCAGAAAGCCAACATTTACGATGAACGGTGAAGGTTGAAATCCCAGCAGTGGGTGGAAGGCGCAAACTGTTCCTTTGCATAAATTTAATTACATGCTAACTGTACTAATCAAATGCATCAACACTGTGTGTGCCGTACCTCCTGTGGTGTGTGTGTGTGTGCGTGTGTGTGTGTGTGTGTGTGTGTGCATGTGTGTGTGTGTGTGTGTGCGTGTGTGTGCGCGTGTGCGATTGCATCAGTCTACACACAGGGCATCAGTGTATGCGCGCATGTGTGCACGTGTGCGTGATTGCACCAGTCTACACATTAGGCATTAGTGTATGCATGCAAGTTTGTGCGTGTGGGTGTAGGT
>Ga0307945_1001594_pt1 | contig 17887 bp, 11 predicted proteins | sample OrgLakmetagen228_FD_201818 | JGI IMG/M metagenome (GOLD analysis project Ga0307945, IMG submission 201818) | Saline water microbial communities from Organic Lake, Antarctica - #228 | ecosystem: Environmental > Aquatic > Non-marine Saline and Alkaline > Saline | place: Antarctica: Organic Lake...
TAGCTAAGTGCCTAGCCCTATTCCCTTGATTTTCTAGCGTTTTTGGTTTGGTTACAGGCTTTTTTCCAAGCTTCCGCTCAGATGCCCACCAGAGGCATATATAGCGATGTAACCTTACCTTACCTTAACTTGATTGTGTCGGACCTATGATGAATACAATCAAGTTCATCTACAACACTCGCTTTGAACTCATGGAACTGATAAAAATATACGATATTCTTAGGAATGACACCTTACAAAGGCGGACAAAATAAATAAGGTATACCTATGGAAAGAGTCTCTCTAGCTCTCTAGCTCTCAATAATCGCCTTGCATCACCGTGTGAAGTACCTAAAATTTTCAGCTTGAAATACTATCCATACATATTCTGCACATTGTATACCTAAATATTAAGCAGGCAGAAGAAAATAAAATTTTGTAAGTGTAAACGCGCCCAGCATGATTATTGGAAGAGCGAACTAGGTACCAAATGTCGCATGATTATCAGCACAGAAAGGGTGCTTTTAAAAATCACTTTCAGGTGCAAGACAAAATTAAGTTGGTCTCTAGAGCCTCAATTCACAGTCGTGCACTCCGTGATTCAAACCCTAGCCAGTTTGCAGAAGTGGTTGCCTCTGAGAACCCCAGCTTTGTCATCATACTGCACACAAAAAGAGTTGTGACCAGTGCCCTAGTAACATGTCCAAAACGAGGTGCACGCTTTTTTAATTTGCCAAAATCGGGTTGTGAACTGAGGAAAGGTTACTCCTAATTGTTTGCCCCCTTTTTTGATGACTTCTTAGCAGCCCGACCACTCCGGCCTGACCTTTGCTGCATCAAATCAACAAATAACTTGTTCATGATTTCCTTTCTCAGCAGGACACTAGACTCTTCTTTTTTTGTCTGATCTGGCGGCTTACTTGTTGCTGGCCGAGACCAGTCAGCAGCTGAGTAACTAACTTTGTTAAGTCTTACCCCCAAGGTATTGTACCCATTGTCACCAATGTAAACAAAAGGAGTTGATACACGTTATATGATGGCATGCATTAGAGCAGTGCTAGTAACAAAGAATACAATATACAATGCATGAACAAGAACAGTTGCATTGGTACTCGTAACATCATAAACCCAGAATAAACCGTTCTGCAACAAATCAAGATGGTATGAGCAAGCATTGGGATTGGGAAAAAGAACCTTGCTGAATTACTTTTGCACGCTGGCTTACTTTTGCAGGCTCGTTATAAATCAATCGTTATAAATCAACCCAAAGCACTGAATAACCTCAGTCAATGCAATTGATCATCATGTGCCAATGGGTTATATTGTTATATTACAATACCAATGATCAGTTGTCTGGCAGTGATGAAACACCACGTACCTGTACGAAGCTACATTTCCGTCCACCACGAAGCAAAACACCTCGTCCTGGTCACCGTCATCAAAAATTGCACAGGTTATGTCCGCAATGACTCTGCTGCCAAGCCTGTGTCAAGAGGTTTAAAGGAAGAGTTCAAGAAGTCTGCGCTGCTAAGAATCAGTGTGTCAAGGTATGGTGCTAGCTGTTCAGGGCTTCAGCAAGTAAGCAATTCACCGTGGAAAACGCCACACAACTTTTAAGATGACCTTCTAGGCGTTCACATTTTACAAACGCCACAACTTTTAAAGATGATCTTCTAGGCGTTCACATTTTACAAACGCCACACAACTTCTAGGCGTTCACATTTTACAAACGCCACACAACTTCTAGGCGTTCACATTTTACAAACGCCACACAGCTTATAGGCGTTCACATTTTACAAACGCCACACAACTTCTAGGCGTTCACATTTTACAAACGCAATACGACTTCTAGGCGTTCACATTTTACAAACGCCACACAACTTCTAGACGTTCACATTTTACAAACGCCACACAACTTCTAGGCGTTCACATTTTACAAACGCCACACAACTTCTAGACGTTCACATTTTACAAACGCCACACAACTTCTAGGCGTTCACATTTTACAAACGCCACACAACTTCTAGGCGTTCACATTTTACAAACGCCACACAACTTTGTAAGATGATCTTTTAGGCGTTCACATTTTACACGCTCCAGACAAAAGCCTGGCGATCTGGATCTATAAAAACAGGAAGAGGATGTGGTTGCAAGCATTGTCAAAAATAGCACAACTGGATCATGCTTACTCTAGACAATGCTTCAAAGTACAGCAGACATTTCATGTGCTCACCAGAACCTCTTTCAAATTAATAAAGTGTTTTTATTGCCCGTACGGGTTTTGTATTCAACCTAATTGTCGCCTATAACAATGAAAGCACTATAGAACGTCTAGGGTTGGCCAGAATCATACATATACTATGTATGTATGGTTCTGTTTTTGGCAGGGGAATTACCAAATATACTGCGTGTATATATATACATACGGGTCTGGCCAACCCTAAGTATGTCAAATCTCTGATTTTAAAGAATGTATATGCTGGTTTTGAGAGCAGCGGTCGATGGATCATGACTCACCCAAGCTTTCTGTGGGAGCTCAAGGTGTGTGCCATACCGATGGATCCTGCAATTCAACAAGAAAAGGAAGAGATCAGACCAAGATGTGCGTTGGCACAGCAATGGGCCCTGCAAAGCAGTTATCAGTGTAAAAACAATAGGGGCTAGACTGGACCAAAGATCTTCAGGGAAACAATAAGTAAAAGTAAAATGATACCACGATGAAAACACTTCCAACATGGATTAGGAAAAAACACTGTTACGGGTTAGGCCATACAGCATCCCACCGTTCATAATTTCCTCTTGCAAAACAAACTGTTCTACTATGTGTCTGAGCTTATGGATTTATTGTTGATCAATGAGGATCAGTCACAGGCCGATCAGCCTGGAACAGTCTGGCTGAAGGTCCCACCATGTATATCTAAACCCAGCAGTAAAATGCCTAGACTGAAGGCCATTTCCTATTGCATTCCTTGTAGTTTAAGAAGTGTAAACAACAGAAAACAAAGGAAATTACATTGAAGGCAGTACATTTGGGTGCACTTATTATAATAACCCCGCTAACAAGGTTAATTATAAAATGGACTCAGCCTTTGCTCCTTTATTGCTATTATTTCTAGCAAATTGCACACTCGTACAATCAAACTGTCAGTAAAACAAATGGAATACATACTAGCAAACTGTCAAACAAAACTTTCAAGCCTCAATTTATTGTACCTGCAAATCGAAACGTGGAAACAAAGTGAACTGTTTGAACCGTTGCCGAACATTCCTCGTCAACATGGCTATATCCTAAATTCCTGGTCAATCCATATTTCTTCTATCCAAGTGCGGTGTGCTGCCAAGCAGTGTTTTTCTTACTGTAAATTAGCAGCTGTCCAATCCTTCATTTGCAAGTCTTGCACTGCTTTCCAACCCCAAAGTGAACGTGAAACAAAAGTGGACGTAAAAGGAAAGTGGTGTAAAAGGAAAGTGAACACACAAGGAAAGTGGGCGTACCATGAAATTGTTGAACAACCTATGCCATTTGGCAGGGACGGCTCTGCTGTGTCCTGAGACACCTGACGAGTGCCTCTTTTGTTGATTTTCATGCTGACGAGCATACAAGGAGAGCGAACGTACCATCAAATCGTTGGACAACCCACGCCATTTGGCAGGGGCGGCTCCGCTGTGTCCTGTTACACCTGACGAGTGCTTCTTTTGTTAATTTTCATGCTGACGAGCATACAAGGAGAGTAAACGTACCGTCAAATTGCTGGACAACCCACGCCACTGGCAGGGACGGCTCTGCTGTATCGGCTACATGTGGCACCGGACGAGCACAGCTAGTGTGCCTGCTCGCTATGAGGGCTTCAATGAGGGGCAACGAAAAGGGGCTCTTGAACGACCTGCAATCAAGGTGTTCAAGAGAATTTAGTTTTGGTCAATAGTTTTTATAACAAGGGAGGGGCAACAAAATTGGACTATGAAAGGACCTGCAACTAAGGTGCCCAAAAGGTATAAGGCAATTGAACGACCTAAAATTCAGGTGTTCAAGAGGTTTTGAGTAGGCAGCTGTTGATATTTTCAACAAGGGGGTTTGTTAATGTGTGTGTGGTGTGTGTGCGCGCGCGTGTGTGTGGTGTGTGTGCGTGTGTGTGTGTGAGAGTGTTGGTGTGTGTGTGTTTGTTAATGGACAGCCTGGCTACAAGTCATTTTGAATAACATGCAGGTAGCGTGCAAAGAACAGCCAAGCAAGAGGCCTGACCTCTGCACACATGGAGGAGTGGAAACAGAAACATAGGAATCAGTGCTGTGCTTATACGCCGTATCTTTATTTTCAGACCGTACATATGGTACGGTTACGGTACGGTACGGTTTAAAACCGTATAATACAGTCAAACTGGAAATACGGTACGGTTCCAGTACGGTACGGTACGGGAAACTGGTCGACCGTACAAGCTTGCATGGCCACCCGTTTTAAGGCGCGTGCCCGTCCGCCACTCGAAATTTCCGTCCCAACATTTATCATTATACTCAATAAATAAGGAATGAAACAAAGATGAATAGAGGCCCAACACAAAAGAGGCAAAGGCAGGCTTTGGGGGAGGCCAGCCTGCTTGACCCCCAAAGCCTGCTAAGGGCCCCTGCATACCCCCCTGCAGCAGGCCTTCAAGTGGGTTTGATGATGAGACTGATAGCAGCGCAGTGTACAGCATAGCCGGGGGAAAGGAGACAGTGGAGCTATTAGCAGAATTAGCGGATTAGCAGCAGCCGGGGGAAAGGAGACAGTTTTGAATTTTGATGTTTATTATTAACCTGTTTGGTAATTTTAAAGCCTTTGAAACAGTGTGGGCTTACTTAGCCATTTGCAGAGCTGAAACAAAGCTCAATTTTAATTTTTTTACTGAGGCCTTTAAAGTTTGGACCGTACCGTACGCCGTACCGTATAACCGTACACCGTACCGTACACGGTAGTGGCACAGCACTGAAGGGAATGCAGCTGTGTGCATACCCGACAGCCATGCGCACAACCAAGTGACAAATGAATGACTACAAGCTGAAATAATCACTCCACACAAATTATGGGGAGGGAGGCTACTTTCATACCAGGTAGCTAAGAATCCTGCACTGAGGCAAACAAAAGTCAAAATTCAAAAGGTTGAAGGTAATGGTCCATGCTCGCGTTTTTAGTGCTGACTAAACGCAGCAGAATCACATCAGCCTACCAATTTTACAGGGGTGTTGATGCTTTACGTCCAAAAAGCACTATTAAACGTGCACTTTATGAGCCTTCTCATTGAATATCATATTAGGCCATGAGCAAGGACCTTCCCCAAAGCGGTAATCAATAAAATACACAGCCTCAGGTGAACAGAGTACCAAAGTTCTTTTGAAATAATGTAGGAATTGGGTTTCCTGCCTGTGCAGGACTTCCTGTACTACATAGCAGAAATGTAGAAAGAGACATACAGCTGCTGTTTGTCTCCTTCTACATTATTGCTGCGGCAGCAAAGAAGGTCCTACAATCTTAATCGTTAAAGTCAGTTGATAGGTGTCTTTCTTGACTTGTGGTTGCCGAAATCAGGGCAAAGCTCTCAAGCCGTAGTATCGCACTAACCCAGCAGGCACAGGGCAGCAATTCGGCCTTAATATACCAAGAACACTCACCAATTATCATTCACCAAATGAGCGTCCTCCACACGTAAGGGCCCGATGGAAAATTCTTGAGGCACAAGTGTGGAGTGTTTTTTGCAGGACTGCTGCAACTGGAATGCCCCTGCGCTGCCTTGTATCAGTCCAAATCTGAGCAAAACAAACAAAACTTGTTATGAAACATTGTGGTCGCAGGTACTGAAATTGATTGTGTTTGCCACTTGCTTATTATAACCAAACTGCTCCCTCAGACTAAAAAAAGCGCTCTCGTTTAAAAATCAAGGGGCTGAAGCAACAGTGCGTCTATAGACATGCTCTTATGTGATGGGTGATGGGCGATGTAGTAAGTCCCCTTTTAACACCAACTGCGCTTCCACACAGCTTTTCAGTGAGTATTGCCAAACTTGTCGATAGTGTGTGTGCGATTAACATGCTAGGAAAGTTCAATACCAATAATTGTGCGCAGACAAGGGTCTAATGATAAAATGACTGATGCATTTGTGCACTACAGCAACGGGGAAAAGCCTTGGCTTAACCTGGCGCAATTCTCCACGTAGAGTTCTTTATAGTCGTCCGCAAATGCTCGTAGGAATGCTGGGACTGCATAGCCTGTGCCAAGAAAAACAGCAAACTGTAAATACGCTTCTCCTGCACGCATGTGCAAGCATGCGGACGTAGTGCACTTGCCAAACAAAGATAATACAGTATGCCACACACTGTATTAGCATATGGCACACACTGTATTAACGTATGGCACACACTGCCAAATAAAGATAATACAGTATGGCACACACTGTATTAACGTAAGGCACACACTGCATGGCACCTGCTAAAAAGAACATATGGCACAAAATAAAGAGTATACTGCACCTCGTTGTACCTCGATCATTCTGTTTTGTAGCACAAAATATAGAGCCCTCCTTTTGTAGTACCTCGACCATTCTATTTTGTGCAGAGACAGTTTCTCAACTTATGACTTTGTTTGGGATGCTAAAACGCCCAACTGCCCTTTAGCTATGTCCTGGATTCATGAAATATTTGTGCAATATTGTTACAGAATGTGTTTTTGTTGTTCACGACCAAATTCTGTGGCATTTTTGTGCATTATGCGCGCAAGGCCTCGCACTCCGTCCAGGCAATTCATAAGATTGCTAGAGTGCATTTTCTCCGAACGCACCTGGCACGCACGAAAATTTGACTTGTCTCTGTGCAGACAGTTGCGTTGCCAACTTCATTGTCAATTCCTCCCATTCTTGAACATCGTTATGGTGTTGTACGTGCCAGCAGCATGAGGCACTAGCCTGCACAAATGGACTGCCAAACCAACAAACCACGACCATGCTTAGCTCACTGCGTTTGTTGTGAACGCAATTCCGAAAATGCACAAGCCTGATACCTGAGAGACTCCGAGCCAAAAAATTTGCATGACAGCACTATGGATGAAGGCAAAACCAAGGGCTCGACTTGATGGGGAGGCCGGATTAGGAGGGAGGACAGGCGAATTGGATCTTGATATTGAGCGGGAGAAACAATTGCTTGTTTGGGCTGCACTATTTGCATGATTGACAGCAAAGGCTGTCTGGACGCTTTATTTATCTTTATAATTGATTTTAATGTCTGGGGGGGGGGGAACCTTCACTTAGTGTGTAATTTCTTAAGAAACCGAGCGGAGCGCCCCTGAATAGCTCCGCGGTTGGGCGTCCGTTCCGCGTAAGATTTTAGACAGAAAAATATACGAAACATTATACGGAAGTCTGTGTGTTCAGTTTTGGGGCAAGCTGTGAGGGTCGGACTTTTTGTGACGAGAAGGGCTGCAGAGCGGCACGTTGTGACGGCCTCAAAATGCGGAAATTACTGTTTCGATTCTTACGTGGCTGCACGGAGACCTCCGAGGAGGCGATTTCCTTGTCGGCATTTTATCAGGCTGTAATGTCGCTGTTATATCATTTTACAGCATAATTACATAACGCTGGATTAGGGCTCAAACAAGGAGAGGCCGGACTGCAAGGTCACTTGGCACATGACGTGCATCTTCCAGCAGTCTGCTTTTGAGACAGGACTTGAAGACGCACATACCGGTATAGTACCAGGCAGGCAGCATACATGGTGGCTACAATCAACACGTGAAGGACAAAATTTGCAAGCTGGTGTACGCAATCCACATGGCGTTGTGTTACAAGGAATGATGCATGACACATATTGGAGCAATGCAAGGCATCGTGCATGCTGCAGGAAGGCGAGGGGACAACTGTTTTGCATGTAACTCAAGGTGCATCTTTAGCACAACAAAGCAATAGCATATATTTCATACACATAATTTGCAGCGACATTTCGTGAACAGTTTCTGGACCTTTAGGCTAATGTGCCTCTTTCTTTGCAGAGCATGCTAGTACTGAATGCCATTGGCAGACTGCAGATTCACATAAGAAGCACATGACATGCTACTATTTCCAAAACTGAAACTTGTGCAGCATTATTTAAAAGGATTGCATGCATGTTGATGTTGCTGGACCTGGCAGGACGTGCACACTTTTATTGGCTTCAATATCAGGTGCAGGCAATCAGAACAAGCAAGATGCGTACTGTCTGAATCTGTATTACTTACTTTAATATGAACATTCGTGTGTGGTGCACACGTGCACACATCTACATGATATCGCTATAGCGTGTGGAATTGACATACAATGCATCGATCATTAAGAAAGCACTTCTTGACAGCATTGCCAGTCTGTTTCCGCCTCGTAGAAACGAAACAAATACACAAAATGGCAAAAAGTTTTGCAGGTAGAAATTTGGGTTAGTTTATAGAACTTGATGTAAAAATAGATTGGTCCGAAACAAATTTGAGCCCTTCGCCCGAAATTTGCGTCCGTACCCCAGAATACAACCGTAACCCTTATCCTAACCCAATCCTAACCCTATTGAACTTTCCGGGACTCGAAACTGAGGAGATAATAAAAATAATTTGCCTCTACTCGGCTGCAATTGAATTAATTATTATACTCCATGTCGCTGTCTCAAAACATATGGTGTGAACGCAAAGTTTGAAACGAGCTGCACTGCGAATGACATCACGAGGCAGGTTGAGAAATATGTATTTGGGAAGGATGTAAGGCAAATGAGTGACCAGAGCCCTTCTTGTGGGAAGAGCACTACACCACTGGTGATACGTAGAGCGTTTGCTGTAATGCTCTCTCGGATGAGTTTGAGAATGAGGTGTCCAGTACTCCAAGTGTCTCCCTGAGGTCTACGACAAAATGGCTGAGAGATCAATGGGTTCACAGTTTTGCAGCTTCTGTTTAAAGATGTACGATTGTGTCAGACCATCCATAACACAAAGAATATGGACTGACCAGCAATCATTGGATTGTTTACTCAGCTGCATGTCAGCATGTAAAACCTTTTTAATTGTGTAGCTGTTGGATTATGGATTAAGTCAAAGAATTGTACAGCCGCATTGCCGCGCGTAATTAATTGAACTGAAGGGATTCCAATCCACACTCTTGCATGATGCAGCAACTCAGTAACAATGCCCTTGCTTGACCCTTACTGAAAAACTCATCTTATTCTCCTGGTGGGATGTTGTGCGTCTCTGCATCCATTGGGTGGTGCATAACACAAAACAACATCCGACCAGGAATCCTGATCCATGCCGGTACACTATATATCTGCGTTCTTTTTCTTCTCTTATACAGCTTACAATCTTTGTGATTGATAATTACTGCACAAAATTCAGTTCTGAGGTGATGCAAGCCAGCTGGTGCCTTTCGATTAAGCCCCCTGCGAATAGTAATATTGATAGGTAACTAGATTTATTGTGGAAGTGAGTTAGCACATGGCTCTGGAACGGAAGGCACGGACGGCAATACACAGAGATAAATAATTACAACCGTCGCAAATCGGAAGGTGGGACTATATTCTTGAAGCACAATCTCGGAAACAAGTCTTTAAAGCTAGTGAAGGGAAATTGTCAAATTTTTGCACCCGCGCCTGCTCGTTTTCCACCGTATGTTTGTGTTCCATGGCATAAATTTATTGTTTTTGCGTTGATACTAAAAAATACGCAACATTAAAAGGACAAATCCAGGAGGATCCAACACGCAAAACTGTTTCAAATTCAAAAAAGAAATATATTTAAGAGACGATTGGAATTTGGAATTAATTGAAAACCTGTGCAATAGCAAAATTCTGCTGCTGCCGTTGCCAGTAAGCTGAACATCATGGATCTTCCAATGGCCATGCTCTTGGTGGGTGCATAATCCTTTGCGAGTTCACACATGCAATGCATGCGTGCGTATATCCACGCTGCTTGTGTGCATTTTGTGTGATTGAAATTGTGTGTACATTTTTTGGTGCTGTCCGCGGTTGCATGTGCACCAAAGAGCGCATACGAAGGAGCAAAAATGAGGCAGAGGGCAGAGGCATTGAGCAACAAATGCTTGCACTCACTTATGATGTGCCTGCAATCAAATTCCTAGGTAGCCCAAAGCACCAATATTTCCTCTTGCCACCCTTGCAGCTCCTTGCGCTTTTCGGTGTTGTCCTGGTTCTGGGACGACTTCGAGCAAGACCCTCCTCAAAGCGATTCGAAGAGTTTGTGGCAGCACCGACAACAGCACTATGCTTGGGCATCTGCTTCTCAGCCATTGTAGGTGCATATTTGCATGCAAGCACCACTTCAAAGCAGTGTGCGTTCAAGAAAACTGTAATTCACAATAATCCTATTTACAAAACAGGTTCAGTTTGGGGGCGCATCAGAGGCATACAAGAATATGGTGAAATTCAAGTCGGAGGTCTTTCTATACGCAATCCTGGTGGGTTTCCCTCCTGATATGTGCATGCTCTTTTGGCAATGCAGCCAAACATCTCTTCAAGAACTAACTCTTGTCAACCTACAACCCTGTTTGACAACGCAGCCTACAATCATCGTGGGTAAGACCACTGCTCACTTGCTAGTCATAAATGCAACCATGCTCTACCAGGCACACACACACACACACAGACACACACACACGCCTGTCTCGTACCCATGCATCATGCAGATGCTGGACTCAACGTTGATACGCACCTCTTTCTGTTAAACTTCGGCACGATCTGCAACACCGCTTTCCTAGGTGCGGTTTCAGGAGTGGCCGAGCGCATGCTGTTCGTGTGAGCACACGCCGTCAGTTGAGAGCATGCGAGCCAACTCCGGAGTAGCACTTCACACATAATGACACTTTATTTGGCAACAATAAGTAGCTGTAGTTGACACACATATCGACGCTTCATGTGGCAACACTAAATAACTGTACTTACAACACATAGCTACTTGTGATTAATAGCTGTACTTAACACAGATCCCGACGCTTCATGTAGCAACAATTATTAGGAATTAGGCTAGACTACATAGCTACTGCTTGTAATCATACCTGAGGTTACTTTGAAAGTATATAGACCAAATGGAGCTGATTCAAGCTTCAAAGCTTCTGCAAAACTCCCGTTGCTTGTTGTTGAGGAGTGTGTTTTCTGCAACGAGGGCATGCTTCTCATTCATGCTCATCCTCACTATTCACAGTGATTGGTTTGAACACACTTGTTTATTGTGTTTCGAGGATATTGACGAGGGTGGTGCGGGGCTGGTTGTTATCCAGACATTGGTTACATTTGAGGGTGTCTTGAGCCGTTGCTCAGACAAACGTTGCTCAAACAAACAAACCATATTGCTCAGACAAAGAGTGTCCAATGGACAAAGCCAGTTTCTTATCACCGCAGCTAACATCACCCGCTGCTCCGCCCAATCTCTGCAGGGACCACCATCTCCGCGTTTGTGATCGGGCTGATGCAATGGGGGTTTGGTCTGGCAGGCATCGCATATGCAATGCCCTTGCTGCACAACCTGGTGTTTGGCGCACTGCTTTCAGCGACAGGTGGCTTGCATATTTTAGCATAACCTTGACATTGATACTGACCAGCAATGAAACTGTATCACTCCTCGATCTGGCAATTTAAGAAATGGGGTGCTCATATCAAACTTTAGTTGCCACCACGGCCCATATTCTCATATTGATCGGCATGTCATGTCGCCTTGAAACAACACGGGTGTGCATGCCGTGCGCAATTGTGCATACTCTATTGCGCATGCCTCAAATTTCCTGAAGTGACAAATACATACTCACACACAAACAAACACAATTCCACACACACAACACACACACACTCACGCACACGCACACACAAACACGCACACAGGCACACACACACACACATTCACACACACATACACACACATGCACACACACAAATACTCACACAACACATAACACACACTGCAGACCCTGTTTCTGTAATAGCTGTGTTCCAAGCCCTACATGCAAATGGAGACCTCTATGCCAATGTACGTGAATATCTGTGTTAAGTTCTGTAATTCAGTATGCTTGTGCTTATATGGATGAGCTTGATGGCAACAGCGCAGTACTCCATACACAACAAATCAAAGCATGCTTGTCAGTAGGTTTCTACTCATTCTTCTTGGTTGCCTCGTGATTTTCTGTTTCTAATCTTTGTCTTGTCCGTCTGTCCGGCTTCTCTGACGAAGCATGCTTGCACTTCCCATCTTGCCCGGCGCTTCAGCACAGTCAAGGGTTGTCAGGCGTCAGTTGTAGTTGTCAGCAACTGTTGCCTAAAGCTTAAGCTTCAGATAAAATGCACCATGGATTTCCTGCAGGTCTTTGGTGAGGCGACCTTGAATGATGCATCTGCCATGGTGCGTGTCTGGCCCTGGTGCTTAAACCCACCCGTGAAACTTAGGGTGGACCAGAATCATAGATGGATACTTACAATAGATTAGCAGGGAAATCACCGTACGTACGGTCATATCTGGTGTGTACGTACGGTTTTGGCACACCCTACACACACGTATTACTGTGATACAGTAATAAAAATATTGTGCAGTGTAAGGCAGCATTCCAAATCCACCAGCGTGTGCTCCTTTGATAACTGCCAGCTTCCGCTTCTAATCCTGGTTCTTCTTTCCGCTTTTTTCTGGTACTGTTTCAATCGAGCGTGCTGCGTGGCCCTTGGTGGTTGGAATTCATTTGCTGGTACTGTTTTAATCGAGCGTGCTGCGTGGCCCTTTGTGGTTGGATTTGATTTGCTGGTACTGTTATAGTCGAGCGTGCTGCGTGGCCCTTTGTTGTTGGATTTGATTTGCTGGTACTGTTATAGTCGAGCGTGCTGCGTGGCCCTTGGTGGTTGGATTTGATTTGCTGGTACTGTTTCAATCGAGCGTGCTGCGTGGCCCTTTGTGGTTGGATTTGATTTGCTGGTACTGTTATAGTCAAGCGTGCTGCGTGGCCCTTTGTGGTTGGAATTGATTGGCTGGTACTGTTTCAATCGAGCGTGCTGCGTGGTCCTTTGTGGTTGGAATTGATTTGCTGGTACTGTTTCAATCGAGCGTGCTGCGTGGCCCTTTGTGGTTGGAATTGATTGGCTGGTACTGTTTCAATCGAGCGTGCTGCGTGGCCCTATGTGGTTGGATTTGATTTGCTGGTACTGTTTCAATCGAGCGTGCTGCGTGGCCCTTTGTGGTTGGATTTGATTTGCTGGTACTGTTATAGTCGAGCGTGCTGCGTGGCCCTTTGTGGTTGGATTTGATTTGCTGGTACTGTTTCAATTGAGCATGCTGCGTGGCCCTTTGTGGTTAGATTTGAGCAACTTAGCGTGCTGCTTTGCCACTTTTGTCAGAGGCTTGCTTTGAGCTATTGAACGTTCTGCGTGGCCCTGTGTGGTTGGATTTGAGCTACTGAGCGTGCTGCTTTGCTACTTTTCGTCAGAGGCGACTACAAAGGGGGGCAGATGTATGTATGACTGTAAATGAGTGGAAAAAAATTGCCAGAGTACCCGATGAATGCTCTATGCTCTATACATGTATCACTCCAACCGAACTGAGCACATGACTAAATTCATTGTGTCAGCACTTGCTGGCAAGGGCAGTGCAGTGTGCAGTGCAGTCTATCTCTGGCATTTCGTTTTCATTGTCGCAGTTGTTACTTATGTTGGACAATTTGACCGTGGCTTTGAGTCCAACTGTCATTTCCCCCTACGTTCTGATTCATGCTTGCGTTCCAAGGTGCTGCTCGATACCAATAACTCAACTCTGCCACCACAAAGGCTCTCCAACCCATTATGACATTTGAACTGATGCTCATCTTGTGCTGTGTGTTGTTTGATACCATCTCATATCTTCCTCAACGTTGGCCATTCACCAACTGTGTGTGTGCTGGCTGAAGTTTCCTTCGGTGTAGGTGCCTTTTGACATTAACTCATTTCTCTCTCAACTTTAGCCCTTTACCAACTGCTTCGACAACATGCCCTCTGGTGCAGGTGCTGTTTGACACCATTTTATTTCTTCCTCAAATCTGGCCGTTCACCGTCTGTGTTTGTGTGTGTGTGTGTTCTGGTTTACGTTCACTTTGGTGCAGGTGCTGTTCGACATCATCTCATATCTTCCTCATATCTGGTCGTTGACTGACTGTGTTTGTATGCTGGCTTATGCTCACTCTGGTGCAGGTGCTGTTCGACACCATCTCAAGCTTTCTACCGTACGAGGGGAGTCCTGCAACCCCCATCAATGCGCGAGAGGTTTTACGAGGTATGTGTAGAGTTAGCCAGAACGTATATATATGCACCATATATGACCATATATTTGGTTATTTCCCTGCAAAAGTTACTGTATATACACCGTATATATGTATGGCTTTGGCCAACCCTAGACATGTGCGTTCCTGCACTAAACAAGGCGACCTTCTAGGAGAGTAGTAAACCACAAGGCGACCTTATAGGAGAGTAGTAAACCACACGGCGACCTACTGGGAGAGTAGTAAACCACACAGCAATCTACTAGGAAAGTAGTAAACCACACGGCGACCTGCTAGGAGATTAGTTAACCACAAGGCGACCTACTAAGAGAGGCACACCTTGGTCATGACCCCTTCTAACTCATCAACAAAACAAGAGCTGTAGCTGCCCTAATTGCTTCTTATTTAATAAGCCCTCATCAGGGGCTAGGTTCAGCACACTGGGCCCTAGTACATGAATACCTATCAGAGGTTACAGAGGCTGCAGATTAAGCCATCAGTCAAAAAGGGCATGTGTGTGTGTTTGTGTGTGTGTGTGTGTGTGTGGCTGCTAGGCCGCGTATGTCATCACTTTTTAAATGTGAGGAGTGTTTGAAGTAGCACCACAGACTTGTAGCACCTATTAATAAAACTTCGAGTACATGAAACTTGACTGGTCCCTTGACCCCCTTTGCAAGCTCGGAGCCTGTTCTCAATGCTCACAACCACACTTGGAGGATTTCGCTAGTCCTCGCTGCTCTCAGCTTGCAATCATGCATAGCATTTTATAAGGTGCATCGACTTCTGCTTGCACCTGATCGCTGCACCATTGTCCTGCCTGCTGCGGTTGCTGCTGCTGCTGCTGCTGCTGCTGCTGCTGCTGCTGCTGCTGCGGTTGCTGCTGCTGCTGCTGCAGTTGCTGCTGCTGCTGCGGTTGCTGCTGCTGCTGCTGCTGCTGCGGTTGCTCTTGCTGCTGCTCTTGCTGCTGCTGCTGCTGCTGCGGTTGCTCTTGCTGCTGCTCTTGCTGCTGCTGCTGCTGCTGCGGTTGCTGTTGCTGCTGCTGCTGCTGCTGCTGCTGCGGTTGCTGCTGCTGCTGCTGCTGCTGCTGCTGCTGCTGCTGCTGCTGCTGCTGCTGCGGTTGCTGCTGCTGCTGCTGCGGTTGCTGCTGCTGCTGCTGCTACTGTTCACATGACTATGCAACCCTTTCCTTCGTCATTCTCATGCAAATGTCCCATTTTGTTTGCTGAGGTATGCACTGCTGTCTTTGTGCAGCCATCACCATTCCTGTGTCTGCTCTGATGTGTACGGTTTACATGCCTAACTGGCATAGGAACAGTGTCTGCTATAAAAGAACAAAACACTGCTCCTACTCAGCTTCATCACTCCTTTTTGTTTACAACAAACCTTCTATCTCATCTTTGTCGCCTGCTTATTATGCGACAGATTTGTAGGCCCATTCATCTTCATGCAAGTACCTTATTATATATGTGTGGCTTAGTGCATTGTTGTGTGTTGCGTATATATGTTGCTGTTTGCATTGCTGTCGTTGTGCAGCCACTGCCACCCCTATGAAATACGTTTCTCCTGCCCAAGCATCATTGTGTGTGTGTGTGCACTGCTGTCTGTCAATTTGCAGCCATTGCCACCCCTATGAAATGCGTTTCTCTTACCTTAGCATTATTGTGCGTGTGTGTGTGTTTATGTGTGTGTGTACAGCTGTCTGTCACTGTGCAGCCATTGCCACCCCTATTTGATGCATTTCTCCTACCCAAGCATTATGGTTTGTGTGCTGCAGTCTGCTGCTGTGCAGCCATCAGCACCCCTATTAGATGTGTTTCTCCTACCCAAGCGTTGTTATGTGCGCTGCTGTCTGTCACTGTGCAGCCATTTCCACCCCTATTAAATGCGTTTCTTCTACCCAAGCATAATTGTGTGTGCGATGCTGTCTGGTGCTGTGCAGCCATCAGCACCCCTTTCAAATGTGTTTCTCCTACCCAAGCATAATTGTGTGTGCGATGCTGTATGCTGCTGTGCAGCCATCAGCACCCCTATTAGATGTTTTTCTCCTACCCAAGCATTGTTATGTGTGCTGCTGTCTGTTGCTGTGTAGCCATTTCCACCCCTATTAATTGCGTTTCTTCTACCCAAGCATAATTAGTGTGCGATGCTGTCTGTTGCTGTGCAGCTATCAGCACCCCTATTAAATGTGTTTCTCCTACCCAAGCATAATTGTGTGTGCGACGCTGTCTGTTGCTGTGCAGCCATCAGCACCCCTATTAAAGATGTTTCTCCTACCCAAGCGTTGTAATATGTGTGCTGCTATCTGTTGCTGTGTAGCCACTGCCACAGCTATTCAATTCGTTTTTCCTACCAAAGCATAATTGTACGTGCGCTGCTGTCTGTCGTTGTGTAGCCATTGCCACCCCTATTGGCTCCATTCTCCCACGTGTGTGTGTGTGTGTGTGTGTGTGTGTGTGTGTGTGTGTGTGTGTGTGTTTGTGCTGATGTCATTGTGTGGCCATGGGCACTTTCATTTGCATCTTTGTGGGCTCTACTGTGATAGAAATCTTGTTTGGCTTTGTCCTGGCGCTGCTCCTGAGTTTGAGCCTCTTCAACATCTTTTCATTTGTGCGCTTCTATCCTTGTGTGCAGCCATCGGCATTTTTATTGGCATCTTTGTGGGCTCTACTGTGATGGGGATTTTGTTTGGCTTTGTTCTGGCGCTGCTCCTGAGGTCAAGCCACTTCAAGGCGCAAGGCGCAGCGTGAGTGCCTTTCTATTGCATCACAAAATGTTTCAACCTTTGTGCCATTTTGAAGTTGAGCCACTTCAAGGCGCAAGGCGCAGCGTGAGTGCTTTTCTATTATATGCTGATAAAACCTTTGTGCCATTTTTAAGTTGAACCACTCCAAGGCGCAAGGCGCAGCATGAGTATTTTTCTCGATATTGATGAAGCAATTTTGTATCTGTGCCATTTTGGAGTCAAGCCAGTTCAAGGTGCAAGGCGAAAGCGTGCGTTTTCCTTCTTCTGGCTTTCTGCAATTTGCAACAGTGCGTAGTATGATGGATCGCAAAAAATTATAAGATTTTGCAAATCAAACACGTGTCTTTATAATTGACCACACAGGCTGAGAATATGCAGAGGTTATTACATGCAATAATGTCAATCTTGATGTGGTCATAAAAAAAACAAGGCCACGCAGCAAGGATCTGAACAAGTGCAAAAAGCATTGCGAAATTGCAAATACTGAGCCAACCACCTCAAGATGTCCATACTTATATGCAGTCCATATTTATAATGTTTTAGGTATTTAGTTCATTATATTATAATGTGATTCTTATTTAGTCCAGGTTTATAATGTTTGCAAGCATTGAGCCAAGCACCTCAAAAAGTTCATTCTCACTTGAAGCAACAACCTTTACATAAGGTTGGCAAAAACCGTATATGACCGTATATTTCATTATTTCCCTGCCAAAAATACCATGTATATATGCACCGTATATGACCGTATATTTCGTTGTTTCCCTGCCTAAAATACCGTGTATATATGCACCGTATATGACTGTATATTTTGTTATTTCCCTGCCAAGAATACCGTGTATATATGCACCGTATATGACCGTATATTTTGTTATTTCCCTGCCAAAAATACCGTGCATATATGCACCGTATATGACGG
>Ga0307945_1001597_pt1 | contig 17882 bp, 19 predicted proteins | sample OrgLakmetagen228_FD_201818 | JGI IMG/M metagenome (GOLD analysis project Ga0307945, IMG submission 201818) | Saline water microbial communities from Organic Lake, Antarctica - #228 | ecosystem: Environmental > Aquatic > Non-marine Saline and Alkaline > Saline | place: Antarctica: Organic Lake...
AGGAAGGTTTTTCCATGTTGAATGCAAGTATATGCAAGTCCCTTTTGTAGTGTTTTAGACTAAACATTCTGAGCTTTGACCTGAGACACAAGAGCTAAATTCCTATTATTATAGTATGCTGCGTTGAATTGAAACCACCTCCTACCATACTGTGCTTTTGGTATTGCAATGCCTTTTTTTTGCGAGGTGCCAAAATAATTAGAAAATTCAACTTACAAGCACCAAGATTTTGTGAGGTCCCTGAAAAGTAAGGAAATTTGCAAAATTTGCGATTTTGGGGGGTGTCACTGGGGGGTGTCACTTGGATTTTGAAAGGTGTCACGCTTCCCCCCCTTACATCCTCACTCCTTTCGGCTGTTGCTGCTGCTGGTGGAAAATGGGCAAGCGCACCATGCTCCCTGAAGTTTGCACCAAGTGGCAGCTGCCCAACACAAGGAGTAGTTTGCACCCCCATTGGAGCTGTGCGTGTGCATGAATCTGCCCACTATGGCAATGGGGCAGGAAGATTGGAAAGTGCTTACAAGCGTCTCAGGCCTCAGGATCTCCTAGGGCGGAACCTGGTCTGCTTCTCAGGGTGGTTGTCCCTGAAAACGATGGGAATTTATTTTGTCCGTGTGGGAAAGTCGAAGTTGTGTAAGGTTGGGACAAACTTATTTATTTTCGGCTCGACTTATTGTGAGGGACCTCGACATATTTTTAATCTACTCGCAAGTGTTAGAAGTTAAATCACTTGAATTCCAGTGCAAAAAGAGCAACCTTGGCAAAATGTGTTTGCAATCAGCATAAAAAGGCGCGTCTCAATCCCTCCATATAATTTGCCGGCCTGTGTAGAAGCTGAAATACTATGTTCCTGGCGCAAAATGACATGTATTGACCACTTACTCAATATGTACATGTGCAAAAAGCCTTAGTCTGCATCTGAAATATGCATATTGAGTGTCCCATTCAAGTTTACTCTTTGTTGCTGATGAGTATTGCGGTACTCAATACCAAAGTGTGAGAGTCACTCCTTTTCCATGATTATTTCAGGGACTGGGTTTCACTACCTGTGTTTTTAATTAAATTTGCACTCCTAAAGCCTACAGACTCAACCCCATCCAACATATAAATGTAGTTTCCCTGAGTGCAAGAGATAAGGCACACAATCAATTTGTTCATCAGGTTTTAGTAAGATGCCTTACAGATAGCAATTTTTTTAGAGACAAGACCAACCTTTGAGCAGCTTTCGTCAATCAATGTTAATTAGCGCGCTGCATACACATTCTACATCATTTCCTTGTGTATTCCTGCCGCTTGCAGTTGTGCCACCAAGGAGCCTCCCCATGTTGTTTACTGTGAGGCAGCAGCGGATGCCATTGATGCCGAGTGCTGGTTTCAACTGATTAAGGTAAACCATGCTTCATCGTTGTGGTATAAACATGCGCTCAATTTACCGGCAGTGGAGATTAGCTTTCCTTGCGTCACCAATTTGGAATACAGTAATGTTCACCCCAACAATTTCATACGGTCCTCATATACTTTACTGTTTATTCCAGATTGACACTGGCAGCGGCTCAAAGCTGCTGCTTTCTGATGGCTCTTTGTCTCATTATCGGCCAACAATTCATTGTTCTTTCTGTTGTATGCAGATTGACACTGGCAGCGGCACAAAGCTGCCGCTTTCAGATGGCTCTCTCGTCTCATTGACTGCCTATGCTGCCGGGAGGTTTTGTAGCACAGCCTACGATGCAACCCTTTTATGCGCATCGGCCTCCTTCTCCAATGCTTCTAGGAACCTGTTCACTTTGAGGTTAGGGGAAGACTAGAAGTATGTCCACGTAATAAGCTGGGTATCCAAAGTGCTTACACCCTATTTACACTGCAGATTTCCTGCCAGGGAACTTTGCTAGATGCATTTTTGTATGTTTTAATTTAGATTGACCGAGAAAGAAAAAATAATAATTTACGCAGGCAGTGAAAACCACTCCCCACATTAATTAAGGAAAAGGAGCCACTTTGGTACCGAGTACCGTAAAGCTCCTCCACCGCAAAAAGGAAAAGAACAATCAATGGGGATCAGGAGGGTTGCAGACTTGGCCTGAAACCGGCTCCTGATGAGAGTTGATAACAGTACCGGAAAGGGCACATCTGGTATGGAAAAGTTTAGCAGCAAAGTTCACAGAGTGCACATGGAGCTTGGAGGCAAGCTTGTTAACTCTTTGAGAATCAAGACCCAGTTCCTTGAAAAGGTTCAGAGTGTGAGTGTTGTAGATGGTGCCACCCACAGGTTTACAGGTTATGCCATCAGTCAAAACGTGCGACTGCTAGGCTGCGAATGTGAAACATGTTTAAAATTGTGAAAATTGTGGTGCCACCCACACCCAAAAGGATGACGTGGAGAGTAACGGAGGCTCCTTGGAGAATGTTGAAGAGATCTTTGTGTTGTTCCTTGATGTTGGAGTACCTACCTCAATGGTGGAGGACCTACTTGCATGGAAAGCAGGTTAACCAGCTTACATGTAAGGTTAACGTGCGGATGGAATGATTACAATTTCCCTTTGAACGAATTGTTGCAAGTGTGTACTTATCACCTAACGAGGAAAAGGTTTGTCATGCTCTGCCAAACTGATTTGATATGCAACTAAGCAACCAAAAGTGTGCAGCTTAATACAACCATAAAAATAAACAAGTTGTAAACAATGAAACTATGCAGGCAGCCAGTTATAAAACCATTTGCTCTTACTTGTGCGTGTTACTTCAGAGGGGGTTATCTGAGGCCAAAAATGGGTATACTTTTTGCATGCTCCCAGGGCAGGTGGCCCTAACTAATAAGTTTCAAGCTCAGCTCTGTTATGTAGATTCCAGTGCAGCTGAGCTTGAAACCTGCAAGTTACAGCCACCTGCCTCAGCAGCCGCGGCATGATTCCTACATTTTGAGCAGCCATATGCTGTATCTGATCAGCCAGCGCACCAAACTGAGTGATTTTTAGTTTTTTAATAAATTAAGATAATTGCAAAACCAACGGAGCAAAAAGAGCAAGTGGTTGGTGAGATATGCAAATTAATGTGTCATTCCCCCTGGAATGCACCCATCTAGGGTACAGGTGCACGACGTGTGCTTTTAATCCTGTCATTCTGTACACAGGGCGACTTGTCTAAATCTGAGCACATGCTTGGGTAGCTTATACAGTCAGTAATAGTTTGAAGCTATGTTGGGTCCAACTTGATGAAGTGACGTGTGAGTAGTTGCACCTTTCATGCAAAAATGAGTATGTTTGGGCTTTTGCCCAGATAACCCCTCTGGTGTTTTTTCTGCATAATTTTACAATGCATTATTGGTTGGCTGCCACGCCTCTGTCACTTCCCGGATTTGGGACCGATTGCATCTTTGACCTCATTGTGTTACAAGTTAATATGACTAGGCAAATAGCTACAATCAGAGACCTTACACGGTACAGGGTCTCATGAACACGAAAGATCCCCTCTAATGGTACCTCTTAGAATGCTCGCATGTTTTATATTGATTACCAAAACTATTAAAGCCGGAAGAAAAAATTGATTGTAATAACAATTATTTCATAGTAGGTCAAGGGGAAATAGCAAACTCCTTTCTATGAGGCTGAAAACAAGCCGAGACAAACAGAAGAAAAGAAAGGAAGAGAAGCAGGTTGAAAGCAACGAAAGGGGGGGGGTGCAAGTTGATGTCCAGATTTTAGGTCTGGAAAAAACAGTTCTGACATACACGCGGAGCATACAATGGCAAGAGGAGGAAGAAGCTGTGCACTTGAATGTCTATGAACCGAGGGAGGGACCATTGGGATCGAGGGAGGAACCTTCCCGGAGCTGGGATTATTGAGTCAGACAGACCTCTCGGCCTCATTGTGGTTACACGTTAGTATGACTAAATGAATAAATACAGTTGGAAAACTTACACGGTACAGGGTCTCTTAAGGATCCCCTCTGATGGTACCTCTTAGAAGGCTAACGTGTTGGCAATTGATTACCAAAACTATCGATTCTAGGAGATTAAGGTATATAAATAAGACTGGCACATCCAGCTTATTGAATAAGGCACATAAAAATTCTCAACTGTCAACCAACTAACTGCTTGTCACACAATTTGTCGCTGCCAACGATTGGGCGTGACAGCTAGCTAGTTAAAGAGAGAGACAAGTGGGGGAAGCGTTGCAAGCTACGCTGAAACGTTGGCGAAGCAGTTGTGGGCGTCTTCTTTATTTGCGTGCAACCTTATATAACAAATTGCCTGATTTCTTTTGTTGCGTGCATGCGTGCGTGCTTGCATGTGCATGTGTGCCTGTGTACGCGCATGTATGTGTATGCGCGTTATGTGTGTGTAAGTCGTCCATGATGTAAAGAATGGCTAAAGACTGTGCATTTATAGCCCACTCGATGACACGATGCCTGCGTCGGTGAACGAAGAATCACATTTATGTATTTTCCGCGCTTGCATGGTTGTTGCAGAGGCCCTCCTGATCCTCATTGATTCACTTCTTCTTTTTTGTGGTGAGGAGTTTCACAATACCTGGTACCAGAATGGCACTCTTCCCTTAATTATTGAGAGGAGTGGCTTTTTTACCGCCTTTGTTGCATAATTTTTCGCTGCAAAACAGTCCTCAATTTGAGGAAACAGACTCTGGAGTTTGTCTTGGGGACTCCTTTCCTTTGTTGTAAAATGAAATGGAGGACACACAGCTCCAAAGGGTAGCTTTTCCATCTTTTCTATCTTTTTCAGCTTTTCCCAAGCTCAACCCCCTTTATTCTTTGTACTTGCTTGTTTTTTGCTTCAAGGCCCTCGCTTGTACTTTTACGGTGTTGGGATCCCATACGATGATACCGTGGCAAAAGTTATCGAGGCTCAAGATATAATGAAGCAGGCTTTAGGCTACAACTATGTCAAACACATTTCTGTTTTTCATCAATCAGTGGTTCAGGCCAGGAGCGCAAGCAAGGATCGGTTTACATGTCTCTGCACAATTCTGGATCTAACCGTCCATATTCCATATTGAAGATCACTTGGTGTCACGCGGCATGATCTTGACTAACCAGTTTATTTGGCTGATCAACTGCTGACTGGTCTCGGCCACCCACAAATAAACCCAATGGATCAGGAAAAAAGAGAAAATATTAGAGATTGACTGAATAACTGCTGCTGAGAAAGGAAATCATAAGAAAAAGAAAAACTATGCAGGCATCACCGGTCGTGCGTCCCCATGTAAACCCCACCCCCCCTCCTCCCCGGGTAAATAGGGCCAATACCCCTAAATTGAGCTTATCTCCTCAACCACTCCACTGTTTTGGGACCTGGAAAGTGTGTTGGATAGCTTTATTCTTTTCTTTTCCAGCTGATGGTGTGCAAGAAAGTTGGACTCTTTGCGCATCCATTGGTATGATAATATTTGAAAAGCTCAAAATAATCTGGACCTGATGGGCTTGTTGTGCACCCTGCGGGCGGTGGCAGGGTGTCGATCGTCCGGCAGGTAGGGAGGGCCCTTTAACCAACCCTGGGGGGGTTTTCAATTGATCCGCCCAACCCTGGTTCATCATTGGTTCATCATTAATCCATCCCTGAAGTGTTTGTGATAAACCACTACAAAGGCATCTGTCATGACCCCTGATCAGCTCATTTATTAATGATATGATGGTAATGAACCGTCGGAATGTAGTAGAACGTTACCAGCCTGGATTACCAGGCTTAATGACTCGATTACCAAGGTAGTAAGCGGGCGGTAAGCAATTTATAGTCGCTACCTATAGTTCTCATAGTTTTGTGTTCATATAGGGTAGTTTCCAATCCAACCTCATAGTTTTAGGGGTTACGTAGGGTGCATGAATATGACCTTCACACCCCAAAAGCTCCTACATTTCTGAGGACTTCAAGTGTCAAATGCGTGCCATCTTACCTCCCTTGCGACCTATGCTTGCCAGGTCAGTCTCGCAGACACGGACCAAATTCAAACCCACGACAGCTTCTAAATCTGGCACATTCTCAGTGCATCGCGTACCTTGTAAACTAATAACACAGTTCCTTAATTTCATTGCTAAAGCCCCAAAAAGTCAGAACCTAAATTGGATGACAATCCAAAAGTGAAATCAAATAGGGCGCAGCTTATTAGCCTGGAATAAGAAACAGCCATACTATCACAACAGAGCGCAGATGCCGTTGCATGTTGCCAGCTACACGGGTACGCTGTTCCTTGCTTCATGTGCCATCCACGGCCCCCTTGCTCCCACAGTTATTAATAAAACTGGCACATCCAGCTTATTAAACAAGACATACAGAAATTCTCAACTGTCAACCAACTCCTAGCTCGTCACACACTTGTCGCTGCCACTGATTGGGTGTGAGGTGTCACACTGATTAAGGGAAGGGAGCCACTTTTGAACCGGGTCCTCTACCAAAGAAAAGAGAACAAACTCAATGGGGCTCAAGAGGGTTGCAGGATTGGTCTGGACGCTACCGGCTTATAATGAGCGTTGGTAACAATTGAGCATATCAGTTGTCGCTCTGACCCTAGTAGTCGCTCTGACCCTGGCTGGCTCCTAGTTTCTCTTGCCTTAATTTCTGGGTGCTCCTTAAAAGTAGCTTATGTGCCTTGGCCTTAATTTCCAGACGGTGTTCCCTGTTCTTTCCCTTGGCTCACAATAGTGCCACCCAGTTTTTTTGTTTTTTCTTGTTGGATCTGACACATCCTTTTTAACTAGAACTTTCTGTCCCCCTAGTTTGCCTTTTTTCCATCCGGGCAGTGAATACCGCTCCCCACATTAATAAAGAAGAAGGAGCCACTTTGGCATCGGGCACCATAAAACTCCCCCACCAAAGAATAGAGAACAACACCAATTGCTAATTTTGAGGGTAATACATAGATCAAGGGGAGATAGCAAACTCCCAGCTTCGCTAGGTAGCTGATAAAGAGGGGTGCAAACTTGACCTGAAATGGCTTCTGATGAGAGTTGGTAATGGTAATGGAGAGTGTGCGCCTGGTATGGACAAGTGAAGCAGCAAAGTCAACAGAATGCATGTGTAGCTTGGAAGCAAATTTCTAGCTCTTTGGAATCAAGACCCAAGTCTATCCTGTTAGTGCTGTAAATGGTGCCACCCACTCCCCAAATTGTGGGGATGGCGATGAGAGTGGTAGAGGCTCTATAAAAAAATGGTGCTGAGGTCTTTGTGCTGTTCCTGCGCGGCTTAACAAGTACATAAAAGGCCCACCAGTCTGTCTCATCTGTCAAGTTGGATTGCACCGACCACGTGCTTTCAGGCTGCAGCCTTCCCATTATTCCAAACCAGCAACTACTGCGCCCAAATAAAAACCAAGCAAGCACGCACCAAGCTGCATAGGCCACTGATGCAAGAAAAGCTGCTCTTAACCTAACAGTTGACCCTGCCAATCCATTTTCCACGGCTATGAAACCAACAGGCACCCAACCAAGCAAGCAAACATAATGAGTACATTACCGAAATCATTTGTTGTGTGGACACATGGACAGGACTATCCAAAAAGCAGACAAGACACAAGGACAAAAAGCTTCTTGTAAAAGCCTCCACACCAAACACCGTGAAACCCTCCGCACCAAGCACCGTGAAAGCCTCCACACCAAACACCGTGAAACCCTCCTCACCATCCTGCTAGAAGCAACATGCACTGTTTACAGAAGCCATATCTGTAACACACAAGCCATTCCACGGCCAGCCTTGGAGTCACTGGCTTGATTGCCACAGGCCATAAAGACGCATTAAGCATACACGCCATAAGATCCGCAATGAAAACCATACAAGCCAGACGAGACCTCAAATGCAGTCAATAAAACCGGTGTTTGTAACTTTTAGCCATTTGTCCCCTAGCCCTATCCTCCATTTATTCTCCAAATGGGACACTGTGTAGCTCCGCATTGATGGGGTGGGTGGTGCAAAACATAGAGCACTATCTTTGCCTGATCCTGAACGCGCTGCTTGTGTCTGCACTGCCTATACATCTGCATCCTTCTTTTTACTAAAACGTTTCATACAAATTTTTTTAAGAGGCAAATTAATAGGTAGTTCCTCAGCTGCTCATCTTGTCACGGGATATCACGTCCCCAGCCGCTGCAAAGCCTCCTTTTGAGATTAAGGTTCAAATAGCTCACAGATTTAAGTTACTGAAAGGGCAAATTTGTTACAATAGGGCTATGTGAAACTGGCCAAGCCTTCTATAGTTAACCATTTGATCACATAAAAAAAGCCGGACAAGGAACCACAATTTCCCCTTAGTACGGTGCTACTTAGGTACTGAGCGTCTGTTTCTTGAGTACCGACAACTCCTCCTCTGTAAAGACTTAGTAGAGGTCAGGAGGAATTCAGGCTCGGCCTGAAACCGGAATTTGGCAAAAGGAAAAGCGTGCATGTTTTGAACATTTTCACTAGCAATACACACATAGGTAATCACGTAATCACAAACATTGTGAGTCCCGCTGCTGCTTCCAGTACCTACCAAGATGGCACATTCAGATATACCAGTGGGGGGACACTGAAGCCCATTGGCAAACGGGATGTGCTTTACAAATATTTCCCGGAAATCAACGCCCCAGTTCTATGAGAGTTCGCTGTAGGCTTTGTCATTACACCAAGGTGCCGTGGAGGGAGATCAAAACCAAAGACACGCTAGAACCAAAAATGGGCTGCAGGCCCTCATAAAAGCAAAACAACAAAACAACGCAAAGAAGCAAGCGGCAAGTCCATAAGTCAGATCCAAACGAGCTCAAATGGGAACACCCACAAGTCAAAGCACAAGCTGAGGGGGGTGGGTGGGTGGGAAAAACAACCCGAGCAAAAGCAAGGCATAAAAAGAATGCCTAAAACGAGTGTACACAGCACTTTATGCAAAGTGCCTGCCAGAACTCAGCCTACGCTCACTACGCAAGAACTCCAGTTCTATAGCTGAAGCAGAGAACTGATGATTTTGTTATTTTGAAGCACAGTATCACTAAATGTGCATGTCACAGCAGCTAAATTTAGAAAATTACAAGCTGGGGCGCCCATGTCTGATTGACTGCGGTGTTCACCCTACATTTACTTGACGCATATGCATGCTGTATCTGACCTGCCAGAGCACCAGATTTTAACGATTCTTTGTGCTTTTGAGTCCTTGCAGTAAATATTGACCTCTGCCACAGGAATGGCGTGCAATTGGTTAATGACTTTGGCAATACAAATACCATTGGTATGCCATTTTCCACGAAAAGGTCCTCGCTAGGGTGCATGTGCCATGTGCCATGTGCCATAGGTGTGAGTTTTATCCTGTCAATTTGCATGCAGGGCAATTTTCGTGGACCTGAGCACATGCTCTAATAGCTTATAATGTCAGCCTCAGTTCGACGCTAGATTGCATCCAGTCGTTTGGCGTGTCATGCTACCCTTTGAAAGCAAAAAGACTGAATTTTTGGACTTCGCCCGGTATTTCTTCTCTGGACATTTTCCCCTCCTATGTGTGCCTTTGTTTTTACCGATCAATATGTAAAACATTTGGAAAGATAGAAGCTAGGGAAAGCAACTGCAATAAATCACATTTGCAGCAATTTTGTGCAGAAATTATATGGATCATTGCACTCAGCGACTTAGGTAGCAGTCCAACAGGTCTCTATTGTACCACGCAGATATCACACAACCAATCAAGCTGCCTTGCTCGCCTGCTTACACCATACAATCTTAGACAAGAGAGCTCTATTGCACACGGGGTTTACAAATATTTACTGGAACCGGTATATATGGCACATTTTTGGGTATATTTCTTATGAATTGTAAATGCATCAAAATTACTGGCTGGATTAATGGCTGAAAAAAACAACATTGCAGGATAGCATTAGGTAGCAATCCATCCAGGGGGGGGGGGTCGATTAAGGCTGTACACATACAACACCGTTCAATCTACATTAGGTCTGAACTACAGGTATTGTTTGAACTCGGGCCAAATCGAGCCTCTGTCTGGCGCAACTTTGACCTCCCAAACATCCGCTTGTGTCTTGATGCTGGCACAATCCTGGAAGTTTGGAGTGAATTGCTACTGCTCCATTGGCTTGACTCACCCCGCGGCCTGCACCCAATAAGCGCGTGTGCCTCTGACTTGTGGACATGTCCACAGACCCTCCCTTTTACCCGATTTGCTCGAAAAGGGCTTGAGCTGAGGATTCCGATAAGTTGTTTTAAATTCCGTGGGAGTGACCCAGAAGAAAAAATTGGAGACCCCCCCCCAAAAACTAAAACCACATCGATGGGACCCCCCCTCCGGAAACATCCGCTCCGCTCCGCTCCAAAAATTTTACTCTAAATTTACTCCAGCAGTTGGAATTGCGGGCATTAGTTTGCGGGCATTAGTTTGCGGGCATTGGTTTGCAGTAAGATTTTTAATTACGCCGAGCGCAAAACTTGTTTTAATTGTATACACATTAGCAGCGTACAGGCAACACACAATTGAAGCCCTGTGTACCATGGTGCGCGACGTTGCATGCTTGCCAAGTTTTCGGTTCACATTCCACTGAATCCTGAAAACCTGCTCGGTTGCAGGGATGCGCCCAATCGAGTCCAGTCTTCGAGCCGGATACGAATGCACAGAAATTGCAGAAGCAGCAGGAGCAACAGCATTCGCCTAGCCAAGAAGAAGATACGAGGTGTGGTGGCGGAGAAGACAGTCATTTAGGTTTTGGAAACCCCAATAGATATCTTGCCCTACACCCCTAATCTTCTCCCCCTTCCCCTTCCCCTCCCCTACATGCAGCGTGGCCAAGCAGCATCAACTGCAGAGGCCCTCTTCTCTGGACGTGGCGGAGGTGTCTTTGGCCCTGCACACTTCTGGTAAGATTTGGGTGCAGTCTGTCATTAAGCTGTGCTGCTGCGAATGCCTTTTGTAATGCTTATAATGAATGCATGGCCCTACTACAACCTGTTGTGACTCTCTCATGTTTTGCATGCAATACCGGTAGTTGTGACTCTCTCATGTTTTGCATGCAATACAAACAAACACGCACATGCGGTCCGCAGGCCACCATGTCCTTCTCAAGGAGTCCCCCTCGCAGCACTTTGACGCAGACTCCCAAATGCTACAGAGTTTTTCTGCAACCAGCGGTGGGGGAAGGGAAAACTGCAGCCAGCGCATGTTCCGCATGCGGACGTGTGACCTTTCTTCGGCCCAGACCAGCCTTTCTGGAGACCCGTCTTCTTTGCTGAACCCGAGCCACCTTGCGTCAGGCCCTCCTTCAAAGCATGAGGGACACTTCTCTGGCTTTGAAGCTACCAGCAGCAAAAGAGGAGCGCAACCCTCCGCCCAACCCATTGTCTTGCTGCCTCCACCACCACCACCACCACCACTACCACCACCTGCACAGCACCAGCATCAGCAGCCTCACGATTTGCCCTTATGGCTTGCCACTCTTGCACCTTCAAGTACTGCTTCAAGCACCCACAGCTCTCCCCCTCTTCATAAAGTACAACAAGAAGCAGCAATTATTCCACGGTAATGCCTTTTACGTGTGTCTAGTAACTGGTGTTGCACAACCTGCTGTTCCCTAACTTCCCAGTATAAGCCCCAGTTCAAGCCCTCTCTTAATAATTCCCAAACAGTTTAAATTTACTGGCGTTCCCTTGGTGCGTATTTACAAGATTCCTCACCTGAACACAATAGAGCATTTGGACAAAGCAGCCTCCGTGGCTCCCTCCCTCCCCATGTTTCCAGCGGATATTTCTGTGATGTCATTTAAGCACCTGTCCAAAACATCATATGAGCATTTTCTACACAACTACGCTCGCAGAAGGGGTTGAGTTGCTTTAAAAAAGGCACATGATTGATTTTTTCACACAAACGCAGTTAAGGCAGCGGCCACACTCGCATCACAAGCGCACTTCCTTGCACCATTTTATTACACAGGCACAAGCTGTCAGTATTTAATGCGCATACCTCATGCTCACAGTGTAACACAGACACACCTGCACCCACGAGTTGGTAGCATGCCACACGTATGTCACCTACCATGTCCAAAACCACACGCCTTCCTGTGCACTATTGGCAGCATGCCAGGCTCATGCATCATGCTCACAACCTTACTTACACTCACTCACACATCCCACAGATGGTCTGCACGTCATACTGAGTCCTCACACCTGCCTCCTTCGAGTAGCAAAGGTAGCTCTGCACGCACCAGCAACGAAACCACCACCACACAACCCTCACGCCTCAGCTTGCAAGGGAGGACCCCATCAACCACAGCCACACCGACGCTGACCAGCAGGTCACCCAGCATTTCCTTTATGACGCGGGTCAGTGTGTTGGAGAGAAGGTGCTTGCTTGACGAAGGAAACGGATGTTAAGGGAAAGACTCAACATTGGATCAGCTTGCGTTGTTTGGTGTCAGTGCTCATTTTAACTGAGCCAACCAGACCCTGACTTTGGTTTGTAAAGCTTGCATGCTTTCTTCCATTCCGTAGAATTTTCTTGGTGGTGTCTCGATACTGCTCTCACATCTTACAACACCTTTCCGCACTACATGCAAGCTCCCCCCCTAGTTTCTGCATGTGTGCACACAGACCTGTAATGCGTCGGCACGCATCACATATGTAGTGTGTGAAACTCTTCATAACACTGATATGCGCACACCTGTAATGCGTCTGCACGCATCACATATGTAATGTGTAACGCTCTTCATAACACTGATATGCGCACACCTGTAACGCGTCTGCACGCATCTCATATGCAATGTGCCACACTCTTCATAACACTGATATGCGCACACCTGTAATGCATCTGCACGTATCTCATATGTAATGTGTAACACTCTTCATAACACTGATATGCGCACACCTGTAATGCATCTGCACGTATCTCATATGTAATGTGTAACACTCTTCATAACACTGATATGCGCACACCTGTAATGCTTCTGCACGTATCTCATATGTAATGTGTAACACTCTTCATAACACTGATTCTAAAAATTTGCTAGCTTTTTCAAACCTTTGCCTATGCCGGTGTCCGGTTTCCATCTTACAGGGCAGCGCTTGCAGCGACAACAGCCGTAACATGTTCAACCTTCCTAATGAGGGACTCAAAACGCCTTGTAGGCAGCAGGCTCCACAGGTACTGACATTTTTGCAGGCGGCAGGCTTCATCGGTGTTGAAGACTGAATACTCATCAGAGATATTTAAACCTCGGAGACGGAAGGCTTCACAGGCATTGAGCGCAATTTAGCCTGTTCAAGCGCGTGTAGAACAAGCATGATGATAAGATGAGTCAGAAGTGAACCAGGGGGCGCGCTGTGTTTAGAGGAGTAGGCTGGGCATCAAAATGCCAGAACTATTATTAAGGGCCTAGGGTTTATCCTGTGTGTCCGTGTTGTGTGTGTATGTGCGTGCGTGTATGTACGTGTGTGTATGTGCATGTGTAATCGTTTGAAAGTGTGTGTCACCTGGCCGCGCATTACGGCTGTCTACACACACAAGTATCGAAGGGGGCTCGTGGTGTAGAGGAGCAAAATGAGAGGGACAAGCACATCAAATAGGGCATAGGGACGATACACAGAGGTAGAACACACAAAGGCACTGAACGCAGAGGGCAGCGTGGAGCTTGCCTACTTCAAGGCTAAGCCTGTATATGGCAGAGACTGCGTAGACACACACATGCTCTTTCTGGTGGCAGCCAGACGGCGTACATGCTTCTTCAGGCTGTATACAACAGCGACACACAACAGCGACTGTGTGCACCATAGACTATGAACTCTTCACACATGCTTCAAGCTGTATACAGCAGCGACTGTGTGCACCATAGACTATGAACTCTTCACACATGCTTCAAGCTGTATACAGCAGCGACTGTGTGCACCATAGACTATGAACTCTTCACCTCACACTTGTACGTGCAGGGCACCTCCAGGCTGGGCTATGCAACCGGCCCTCGAGCTTTTACCACGGAGCTGCCCCACACAGACCCCATTGTCACAGAAGAGCATGAATCATTGGCCAGTTTGAGCTGTGGGGCCAACGCCACATTCGCAATCAATGCCTCGCAGTCATTTTCACAGCCTGGCTTACCTCATAGGTTGGTGTGGGTGTGAGTGTGGGTGTGGGTGCGGGTGCAGGTGCGGGTGTGGGTGTGGGTGTGGTCGTGGAAGGGGGGTGTAGGAGTGGGTGTGGGTGTGGAAGTGGGGTTGTGGGAGTGTGTGTGTGCATGTGTGTATGGGCATGTGTATGTGGGCAAATGGTGGGGGAACGAAAGAACTTATGTATTTTCGTCAGCAGCTCTGTAGGCCACAATATATAGCGTCACTGCATTGTTAGCTGATAGCGCATGGCTCCCCGACCCTTTGGATGAACACCTGTACACTTTGTCCGTTGCGACAGTATGTGCTACTGGCGAGGCCCTGTGGCTGCGCTGCGTAAGAGCCTAAAGATCACTTTAGGAATTTGAAGATCGAAAAAGTCCACCTCATGTACGTTATGCAGTAAGACTCACTTCATGTATTTAATGCCGTCTGTGCTAGGCCCGGTGGCTGCGCTGCCTAATAGCCTAGATCATGCTCCAGAAATATGAAAATGGGCAAATTTCATGTACTTTGTGTGGCGTTGTGTGCTGCAGGGGAGGCCCTGTCGCTGCGCTGCATAAGAGCCTGGAGATCATGCTCCTGCAGGATGAAGGGATAGCTCAGCAGGTTCGTGCCTGGTGTTGCAGTGACAAGTCGCTCAGCGAGTGCTTTGGTCAACTCTAGAAGCTTCAGCTCAATCAGCAAGTCTAGCTTCAGATGGTCAGCGATTCTAGCTTCAGCTAGGTCAGCGATTCTAGCTTCAGCTAAGTCAGCAAATCTAGCTTCAGCTACTTGCCTTAGCGGTGTTTAGCTGATACCAGCAGGGGCTGCTATCTCTGAAGCTTCTAGCTGCGTGCATTAATCATACGTAGCTGCATTGATGTGTGTGTGTGTGTGCGTAGGCACATGAAGCTTAAGTTAGGTATGCTAGTCACATGCAGCTCAAGGCTTGTCGCTTCAGTAAAAAGTAGTGCAACAATGGTTGTGCTGGTTAATGGAGGTTGGGCACTGCAGAGAGGCAAGGAATGGAACGCCATAATTTCTCTCAGGGACTTTCTTGCATGGGCCTTTACAGTTCCTTTAGGGGTTAGCCAGCACGCGTGTGCTAGGCATGTCACACGCACAAGGTCTACCGATACCACGCTTATACAATGTATACACGGTATTTTAGGCAGCGCATCTTTTAAAGCTCATGGTTGTACACCGCGTACATGTTTGTTTCTAGCCGACGTAAATATATGTCAGCAGTGAATAGGTAGGCAGGTTGGCAAAGCCACAAACTGTGCACCTCCCCAGTATATGCTCTTGCATCTTGCAAGCAATGTTTTTGAAACGTTTTTAAATAAAGCACACACACACACACACAAACACAAACACACACACAAACACACACACACACACACCGTGCCTCCTGTGTGGCAGGTCCATGCCAGCATGCGTGGCATCGTGAGTCTAGCGAAAGAAACGAGTCGGCTGCAATTGAGCCGGGATGCTTCAGGTGCGTTTGGCTGTTTTTATAGGGACAATTTGTTGTCATCAAGTAATCGACACAGGAGGACAGCATGTAATCTAGGGTTGCAAGGGCTGCATACAACAAGAATGTACTGGCTCCGAAGCGTTCCTAGAACAGCCTTCCTGGCCCTTCTTGTTACATATGAAGCAAGGCCTGAATTGGGGCTGTGCAGGTGTGTCTGCGTAACTTAGATGTTTTGAAGAAGCCTGGCCAGTTATTATGACGGCTGTATTCTACATAACTTATCAATACACGTTGCTGCGCCTGCGCAAGCTTGGACATTCTTATCATGTTGTAAAGAAAACGCCTGGTCCTTTCTTGCTTTTTCTCGGTTCCAGAGCTGTATATTTGGTTAGCTGTGCCAGGCGCAGCAACGTGTGTTGCCCATCATGTTGTAAGAAAACGCCCGTTCTGTTCCTGCTTAGTCTCGGTTCCAGGGCTATCCTATGGCTATAGTGCTGTAGATGGGACAACCGTGTCAAACACACACACACCCACACACACACACACACGCTTGTGCAGGCACAACGTGTATTAATCAGTATGTCGTAGTGAAGACCCTCGGGAGGGGGTCCTTTGGCAAAGTTAAGCTGTGCCTCAACACGATGGACGGGCAGATGTACGCTATTAAGGTGGGTTCCACATAATATGTTGTGTGCTCCTCGTTATTGCATATGCTTGCCCCTGTATTGCTCGCAGTGTTACAAGCTGCGTAACACAGCTCAGGCTTCTTTTGGTCCACGCGCTCCTGTACTGCATATGCGCGCCTGTGTACCACCTGCTGGCATGCTTCCGTGTCTTGAAAACGTCGTTCACACTCGCTCACCTCTACGTAAGCTCGTGTTCCTTAACACAAGGTATTTCTACACTCTCTTGCATTCCTGCCCAATCATATAGTTGCTCCTTTGTAATAAGCGCCTTGTTCTTAATTCTTTTCGTCAAGTGCTCACTGCATAAACCCTTCACTGTATTGCTTGCATGCAGGTGGCATTTCACTCATTTATTTCAGTATACCCAGCTAGGCCTCTTTACCCTTGTTTCCAGGGATGTATTGTATGGTGTATGTGTCGGGCACGCCGTGTTGTAATAATCGCGTATTTAACCGTATTTCAGGCCAGCCAAGCCCGCCCCAAAAAGGGGGAATTGATGCCCCTCTCCTGAAATGCACATCTGAGGTCATTCATGAGTTTCTATGCATATAACACCTCTGCATAAAAATGAATGATTTTGGGGTCAAGGGTGTAAATGGGGGGCTGGATATGTGCCATTTTTTGCCAGGCAGCTGGCATGGGTGTAAAAATGCAGGTTGGTCCAAATTTCACCATTTCTTTTGCTCCCAGAAAGATTAAGGCTCAAACCATACCTATTAAAGCAAAAAAGGAGAGGGTGAAAATATGTCCCTTATGGACTTTTGTGCGTGGGCCTGTTTACTGGGCAAATATGGTGCATTTTTGAAAAGCCTGGAAGCGCACTGTCTGGCCACCAACTGAATGTGAGGGACCCTTCAGCATGCTCCCAAGGCATGCCCTGTCAAGTAATATGGTCTGGAATGCTGGAGATGGGCCGTGGTGGGCGGCATCAATTGAGATTATTCCTAAAATATCAGGCTCTGGTCAACCCCTCCGAACATAGACTGCTTCGACAAAGAATACCAGACCCTTTCTCAATTAAACTAGGGGGGAAGAACCATACTTTAGTGGACAAACATTACTTATATGTTTTGTAAAATTCAGCAAAGAAGAACAGCGACCCCAAACGGTTCAGCGGTTGTTGCCTGACTGTAAATCGCACTTTTCCCTGCCGAAAGCAGGGTCCATAACCAGACCTTCACCCCAGATTCGGACCTCCACCAAATTGTTCCCCAATAATAATGAAAACACCCCTGGTAAGTTGCTGGCTCCAGAAAAGAGCTTTTCAAAATTAACTTTTTGGCAGGGAATATCACCCTGTTCCACCCTGCCCACCTGGGCACCTCCCGCCACAAACTGAGTATGCAGGGGTGCTTAGATATATGTAGGGTTGTATATATCTGATCAAGGATCCTACATACTTAAATGTATTTTTCTGCATTGGGGCAAGAGCTCTCACAGGAGATGGCTGGCCTGACCATATTGGACAAACCGGGCCAATTATATGATTGCATATTTACCGATTGCAAGCGTCTTTCTGCCTTTCAGGCAGTTTTCCGCCCAGAAATGGCCTTCCAGCGAGCTTACTATGCCATTATATGATATATATGATAACATAAGGATCATTGGAGACTGGAAGCAATCTGGTGAATTGGGTACATTTGGGTCAAAAATCGGCACTCCGAAAATTGCTCTAAAA
>Ga0307945_1001605_pt1 | contig 17836 bp, 14 predicted proteins | sample OrgLakmetagen228_FD_201818 | JGI IMG/M metagenome (GOLD analysis project Ga0307945, IMG submission 201818) | Saline water microbial communities from Organic Lake, Antarctica - #228 | ecosystem: Environmental > Aquatic > Non-marine Saline and Alkaline > Saline | place: Antarctica: Organic Lake...
ATGGCACAAAAAGGGTTCACGCTGTACCGAGCTCAGCTGCTTTGGAAGACTTAGAATCAGCCCTTTTTATCAGAGGTGAGATTAAAACCTGCCAGATAGGGGGGTCACACCCTAGGAGCACGCGTACACCATACCCATTTTGGGCCGCGTATAACCCTCTATGAATTTCCTTCATTTAGGCCTGAGTTTATATCAATTAATGCCCAGACCCCAAAAACTGCAAGTTCCTTTAGAAATGCAAAGCTGCTTTTTCACATAGTCTCATTCTTCCATGAAATGAAAGAAACGCTGACGTACCAGGCTTGATGTTGCGTGCCGCAACGTTGTGACAAAGATCATTCTCTGAGCTCCTGCTCATGCCACTGTGCCCACGGTCATCCCAATCGCCTAAAAGAGCAACTTCTGCAATCTGGTTGAGGAGAGGGTAGCAGCCCGTTTCCTTGGCTGCTCGGGAAAATTGCCCTTGCCGACCTGCAAGGTGGTGGTGGGAAGTTGACAAGATGACAGTGAGAAAACTCATATGCTATTGATGAGCACAAGCATGGTCTAAGTTTTGCTTATAAAGCACGTGTTTGTAAGTAGTATATATATAGGGAGACAGAAAGGCACTTGATGCACTTGACAACAAATTCCTGACCTCGATGTAAACACATGCATGGACAACGAGTGAAATAACTTGAACAAAATTTTATATTGCTGAAATCAGCACTGAACTAAACACAGACCTCAGCACTATATTTGTACAGCAGCGTGTTTTGAAACGCAAATGACGCAACTTTGTTTTTGTACGAGTTAGTTTTTAGCATGACCCAGGTCTGAGCGTCTTTAACCTGCACATTATTCTCACGTGCACCAAGTGTTTTAACCGAGCAGTGAACAACACCTCCTCTCACCTGCTGCCGACGGGTCTGCGCCCTTGGCGCCCCCGAAACCGTACCCCGCCGCGATGGAGGCACGACCGCCCCTTCTGCCTATAGAAGACAAAATGTTTTTGGCAGCATGTATGTATGCTTACACATGCATGACACGTAGCCTGAGATGTTGTCATGCAAAAGCAATAACGCCACAGCATTGCATCATTTGCCAACACTATCTTTTCGTTGTGACTGATTGGTGGCGATTGCGTGTGTAATTGTAGGCATTCCACAATGCTGAAGATGAAATCAACTGCCCTCCTCACGACTTACACTCAGACAGGGTGAACCTCCCTTTGCCGCCTGGGAACTGGCGCTGGAGCGCTACAACCACATCAGAGTACTTGAAACCAGAGATTGTGGAGTGCAGCACGTCTTGGATGGAATCAAGAGGGTCCAGGATCACCCTGGCACCCATCTGATGGAGGCGGCATAGCGCGCCGTCCACCACCAAAAAGTGGAGGGAGGCAGGCTTCTTGCTTTCATGGGTCGAACGCAGCATCTCCCTGACGGCCGGCTCGACCACTGTCAACAGACTGCGGAGGGATTGAAAGTAGAGCATCATGTAACAATTGAAAAGAAGTGATCTTTATGGCAAACCCGAGATTTCATTTTCAGCATTGTGGAAGGAATACAGACTGGGCTCAACCATTTGCATGAGGCTGCATTGCGGAGGGAATGAGAGTAGATCAAAGGTTAAATAATTGAACAAAAGGGGATCTCCTAAGGCTGAGCGTCACGGAGTGTACTTCATTTTCTTGCGGAAAAATAAACAAGTACAGGACAAATGAAAAGTGCTGCCCTCCGTATTAATCGCATCCTGTGTTCCTGTGCAGATCCCCTTGAGAAACCACTCACCCTTGGTTGACAAAATTGACGAATGCGATCTCAACTAATGTGAGGTTCCCTACGTGACCACTTTCTTCCATTGTTGTCAAGAAGTGTGTGGCTGTGTTCTGCGGGTGAAGAGATCAATGAATTCAAGAGATCAATGTTGGCCTCATGTTTTTGTAATGTGTCATACAGCAACATAGTGGTTTAGCATGATCATCTTTTTGCAATTCATACTGCAGATCGCTCACATCAACCAGCTGCTTGTCAGCTAGGTTGACTGCGTCCCCCCGACCACCCACATGAGGTGACACGCCATCAAGCCTGGAAGAAATGGACAAAAGTAATTTGCTGAGTGGCTGAGGTATACTGGACATTGATGGACAAGCACGGATACAAGCGCACTCAGGGAGTAATAAGCGTGCATGCGCGCATGCGCACATCATTGAGAACATAGATTTGCATCAATTGGAGCAATTGTGGCTATTGCTTGTGACAATGACTCACGCGTTGCTTGCCCCCACCCGCCCTACGAAGGACAGGTCCGGCAGGCAGGAGACAAGCTCGCGGGCATTGATCATAGTAGAGCACTCCATGACCTTGTCGGGCACATCTTTGTGGAGGTCCGTGGTGATGCTAACACCAATTTTCGCTTGCATCCCGCGGACGTTAAACGCAAGAGTACTCATTCTAAAACTTTTTAGTTATTATGGCCAAACTTTTGGAACCATCGGTCCGAAGGACCTCGGTTCCCTTCGTTCCGGGAATTACACTGGGGTTGGAATTTGACTACAAGGGGTACTTAAGGGTTCGAGGGGGTTCCAGAATTAATGGCCGAGTCGGAATTGGGGAAGTCGGAAGTCCGTGGCCAGTTTCTGTCGCAGGTCACCCCGAAGTGTAAAAATTAGAGCAAAGAGAAGCAGAGTTTTCGGCGACCAAAGTTCGGACTGTTTTCTATGAACCTGCGTTAGATCAGATCGCGTGCGGAGTTGCGAGTCCGTGCTTTTGGGTGCGGCAGAATGAATGTATAATTAGTCTTCTATCACTCTGTGTGATTGCTATTGCATTTGGCGCTGGTGGAAAGGGGCCCGGAGAGGAGAGTGCACCGGTTCCTCCGCACGTAGTGAATGGACAGAATGACATTTGATTTAGTCTTCTATTGCTCTGTGTGATTGCTATTGCGTGTGGCGTTGATGGAGTCAAGAGTTTTGTTTGAGCACGTAAGAATCGGATGGGATGCATTTGTAATAAGTCTTTGTCACGGCTGTAAAGTTGCCATTGGGTTTGGCGTCAGGCCCGCGCGGAACTTTTCACACATCGGCGGGACTGGGAGCACGCTGTCACCATAAGTAATTATGTAGAAGCACGGCTGTAAAGTTTCTAGGCCAAGAGCACACTGTTCACACGATTACCACACACTTTGCTGGAGAACGGCGGGACCTGGGAGCCACGGCGGGCCCCATCGCTGGTGGGTATAGTGCACACAATGTACACAGCACACACTGAGCACAAGAGGAAGGCGGGTGGGAGTGGGCGTGGGCGTTGAGCAGCAATTTGCACTTGGGATGGGGACTGTTCACACTGTGCACACCGAGCATTGCACACCCTACAAGGTACACAGACATTGCACAGGGATGGGGGGGCACTGTACACAGCTTGTGCACAAGGCAGCCTGGGCACTGAAACACCCTGCACACAGCAAAACGCTCACGACATTTGCACAATGCACACCGAGCATACTGAGCAATGCCTACCTTGCTTGCTGCACGCACATTGCACACTGTATGGGTACTGAGCAGAGTTTGTGTACAAAGCAAACTGGTCACTAAAACACATTGCGCACAGCGAATCGCACGACATTGCACAATGCACACCGAGCACAAATAGCATTGCACACCTTGCCTGCTGCACGCACAATGCACACTGAATGGGTTCTGTGCAGTGCTTATGGACAAAGCAAACAGGTCACAAAGTCACAGTGCACACAGCAAAATGTACGACATTTGCGCAATTAGCATTGCACACCTTGCTTGTTGCCCGCACATTGCACACTGAATGGGATACAATACATAGCTGGTGCACAAAGCAAACAGGGCCCAGAAACACACTGCAACCAGCACAATGCAATGCATTCCTTCTTGTGAATTGCACGTATAAGGATTTGCCTGTGCATGATGTGCTTTGTGCATATGCCTTGCACTGCACACAGAACATTGCGCAAAGTGCACAGTGCACACTAATGAAGTTGCACGCACGACACCAGGCACTGAACACAACAAGCACCAGGCTGTTCAGGCACACCCAGCACACTGCACACGACAACTTGTGCACGACTCACAATGCATAGTTTCACATCTTGTGTATGTTGTGCCTTGCGCATATGATGCTGTTTATGCTTTCACTTTGAGGAGTTGTGAGCTGCTACGTTGAGTTGGTGCGTCTTGGTGTTTTGCTACCCAGGTCAGGAAAATGCTGATCTGGGTTTGTTTCCAGCAAGAAAGGTGATCAGAACCTCAAGAAAATTCCAGGAGAAAGCTGGCAACAGGGCATTACTTGCTAAAGGGTTACGACAAGGCTGTGCTGGTGCTTTGCTATCCAGATTAGGTACTTGCTGATCTGGGTGTGTTTCTCTGCAAAAAGGTGATCTGAACCTCTGGTTCAGCCCAGGAAAAGGCCAGCTGCTGGGCAGCGCATGCCCGAGGTTTAGGACGATGGTTCCCAGCTTCGCCTACAGCGGAGCCGTGTATTTAGTTATTATGGCCAAGTAAAGATCTCGGATGACTCAACGCCTGTCAAAGACAAATTCCAGCCGACCGAAAAGTTGACCTGAAAGGAATTGTAAATAAATTGGCACATAATGACGATCGCATCCCTGTGGGAAAATTTTGAGTACAAGGCGTCTCAATGTCGAAAGGGATGTTGGGGGTCAGAGACACCATGCCTTCATTGCGTCATGCGTGAGTGTCGATTGGAACCCCTACAGATTAATTGGTTCCGCGGCAATGCGGCTGTACAATTCTTTGACTAAATCCAACAGCTACACAACAAAAAAAGTCTTACATGCTGAGCGACATGCAGCTGAGTACACGATCTAATGAGTACTGGTCAGACCATATTCTTTCTGCCATGGATGGTCTGACAAAATCGTATATCTTTAAACTTAAGCTGCAAAACTGTGAACCCATTGATCTCAGCCGTTTTGTCGTGACCTCAGGGAGAGACACTTGGAGTACTGAACACCTTATTCTGAAACTCATCCAAGAGAACACAACAGCAAACGTTCTACTTATCACCGAGGTGTGCTCTCCCTACAAAAAGGGCTCTGGTCACTCATTTGCCTTATATCCTTCCCAAATACATGTTTTTCAACCTGCTTTGTGATGACATTCGCAGTGCAGCTTCTTTCAGACTTCGTGATCACACCCTACGTTTATAGACAGCGACATGGAATAAGAGTATTTCCCCCACCTGTGACCTGTGTGATACTAATGATGTTCAACATGAGCAGCATGTCCTTTTCCACTGCGCCAATCCCCACGTGACTTCTCTCCGCAGGAAGTATGCATCTCTGCTTCCCCCAACAGGAGCACACGACGTTTCCTTTTTAAGCCAGAACAATACTGTTTCCTCCGTAAACTAATTGCTTTTTATGAGCAGGCCTTCAGTCGCACTTCTTGACTGAAGGCTTTCAGGAAATCCTTGTAGACCTTGCAGTAATTCCTTTGAATTTATGAAGGACACAACTCTGATCATTGCATCTTGGTATGCATTTTACCCGCGCCGTCTCACGATCAATTCTGAGAGCTGTAGCAAACATTCAACCATCAGTAAGGAGAAACAGAGCACGGGTTGCTGTCCAGCAGGCTCCAGCTTGCCGCTAATACCTTGTCACTACAAGAAGAGGAAGCTCTTTGTCCAGTTGCGGTGCTTTCGATTGAATGATTAAATAACTGGAGGCTACCTAGCACTTACGAATGACCACTGACCACTAACCAGGGCCACAACCGGGGCTCATTAGGTAATACGTCATCAGATAATAGTCGTCAATTAATACGTCTTACACGCAAAGTTTGGCAGAACAGGTGCTTACATTTGCGCTGCTGATTGAACTCCGTTGATGATAAATTTGTTAACAATTAAGCTCTTTTCTACCCTTATTCATCTCTCTCGAGTCTGGTGCATTTTTGGGAGCTGTGCAAGGGGTGATCGATTCAGCCAATTCATCAGCCAATTCAGCTCAAATGGCCGTTCAAGACATGTATCCAGTGCAGCAAGAGATGCAGAAGCGTCTGCTTCATGGCATACAAAGTTGTGAGTGCTTCCTGAACATGTCCTGGAAGTATGATGAAGTCAATAAAACAATATTTGTTGAATCACAGTTATTTTAACAGTTATTTATGTGAAACAAACACTGCCTGAGACATTACCAAAGTTATGTGTGCCTCTTTCTTATATCAATGCAACCAACAGTGATGACTTCTCACTCCTCAAAACGTATTATGTTTTAAACAATGACTGGCTGCTTCAACTTCCGCTCAGCGAATACTCCTCCTTACTCCATAGCAATTTCTACCATACAGCCACATAATGAATGTGAGGTGTGGAAGAATCTAAAGCAGTTTCATTGCAAGTTAGGCATTGCAGGAAAAAAGCTCACAGCCGTGCTGGGGGGTGGGGTGGCTGAGGTGGCTGCACGTTCACTGAAGCGACTGTGGTGTTCCTGCGGCTGGACATGGGACTGAGGGAGGACAAAGAGGCTGAGGAGCTCCTGTTTGAGGATGAGCTGAATTGTGGAGACTGCTTGCGCTTTAGGAGCATGCCTCCCCACCATGTGGAGAGCGTCGATGAGAGTGTCGACAGTGGGGTAGGTGGCAGAGTCTCGGCTGCTTTGTACTGTGATGCCTTGTAGATGTGACAGCCGGTACCTGTTAGTTACGTTGAAACAGACATTGACTTGGTCAGTGAGTTGGGTCAGGTGTGAGAGGGGCTTGATTGTGAGAGTGCTGTCAGGGCTGCTTGAAGAAGTGCTGCTAGGTGGGTATTGACATTATCAGTTTTTCACACGATTGGCAAGCGAACGCGTTTGCTTGCCAATGGTGTGTAAGACCTCCGATATATACCTCAACAAAAGGAACAATAGCATTCCATGCACTTACATGAACCGCATGGGAGGTCATCAAACCGCCTGGTGACGGCAATAGAGGCCATCGCTGTCAGGTAGGCCAGAAGGCCTGTGATATTACACGCATAATGTAACACAAGATGATTGTAAACCACAAAAGTTGAGCAGTGTTGCATCATGAGTACCCTGATAAAACGTTAAAAATTGTTATACAACCAATGTGGTGTAGCAGTGGCACTGTTGGTGATTCTCTTAGCAGCTGCATTTTAGTAGTCAGAACCATTTCTGAGCTGCTAGATGCTGGTGATCCTAATTTTGTTTGGATTTACATGCAGCATTTTGTTTGAAAGTGTAGAAAAATCGGGATGTGAGTGCCTGTATGAACTCAATCATGTATTCATACATATAGGGACCGTTAGAACTTAAGGCAATTTTTCTTGCACCCATTTTTATAGGAATATGCAACACAAATGGCATTGCAACACAATTATTATGCACACACAATCTCCATGCACCCCAACACAATTGGAACTCCAGCTCCATGACCAGCACCATCAGCAGTACCCAAGGCAATATAACGCACATGTAATAAGCATAAAGCACTTTGCTGGGTTATTGATCATGCATTGCTTTTGTCGCTCGTACCTGAGATGGTAACGCACAGCCATTGATTAAACAATGATGACCCAAGAGAGCAGCAGAGGCATGCTTTCAGGTTTGTGTAGGACTGAATGAAAGGCTCACGCCCTGCTTCTTGTAGGAGAACATCGATCTGCATACACAAATGAGGTGCAACTCGTTCAGGTTTGTGTAGGACTGAATGAAAGGCTCACGTCCTGCTTCTTGTAGGAAAGCATCAATTTGCAGATTAGAAAAGTGATGCAGTTTCAAGAATGTCAGTGCAAGATTGGATGCGTCACGTTCCTTTAGTCCCACCAGCTTGCAAAGATGCCCTTTCTTCATTATCATCAAAAAACAAAAGATATAAAGCTACGCAGGCGGTGAAAACCAATTTCCACAGTAATTAAGGAAAAGAAGTCACTTTGATACCTGGTACCGTAAAATTCCCTCACCAAAGAAGATCAAGCCACTATACAGACGACACCAAAACACGTCTTATGGTACTTGCTGCATTTATGCTACATATGCAAAATGATGAGCTTATGCAAAACACATCCTACGATACTTGCTGCATACATGCTACTTGTGCAAAATGCACTTATGCAACACACATCTTACGATACTTGTTGCACTTATGCTTGCTTTGGGCCTACTGCGCTGCATAGCTACCTGAAGCTGCGCGTGATCCACAGCGTCATTAAGGCCTGTCACTGCTGCTGACAGATCGGAGTGCAGCCGAAGATCTTCAGTAACCTTTGCCGTCAGCTCTTGCTGTGATTGGTCAATGTCTGCTTGGATCTGCACATTCCAAGTGAACGCACACATTTTATTGCTGTTTGCAGTTAATTGAAAAGGAAACCAGGCTAGTTCTCCTAGACATACGTGGTTCAGAACACTGAAGCGATGGACAGCTATGATCATCTTAATTGAATTCCTTAGGTCAAGCTTGGTACCTTTTCAACATCCACCAGGGCATCTGCTGCGAGGGCTGCTGTCAGATCTCCTGTGCCGTACAAAAAGTAGCGAGGAAGAGCCTGCACATCGGCCCTCACCTCCGCCTGAGGTAAGATAAGAATAGATGAGATTAGATAAGATTTTAGAGCAGCGACATCTAATCTTAGGGTGCCAGAGCCTGCATATCGGCCCTCACCTCCGCCTGAGGATAAATAAGAATAGATGAGATAAGAAGATTTTAGATAAGATTTTAGAGCAGCGACATCTAATCTTAGGGTGCCAGAGCCTGCATATCGGCCCTCACCTCCGCCTGGGCAATACAGCAGAAAGAACAGGGGCGGACATGAAGTTGGACGATTTCTACCTTCGCTAAGGGTACCTCTTTTTGTGTGCCCACTATGCCTACTTGTGTAGTAGGCAAGGGAAACTGTTCAGTTCAGGCGGCAAAGCTATTATTTGTGTAGTAGGCAAAGGAAACTGTTCAGTTCAGGCGGCAAAGCTATTAATAGCCGTACAAGGATGTGACACATAAATGCTTGAATAAACACAACATAAAGTGAATAAACACAACATAAAGTGATGTACACACAGTTTTGAGCCTGCTGTGGACACTACACACCACACACCTTTTGAGCATGCTTCAAAAATACTACTTGTAGCGCACATGCAGCACACTTACACATATAGTCTTACACGCTTATGCATGTTTAATACAAAAAAGATACCTCTTTGTGACTGCCTTCAGTAGAGGAGAAAATAAATGCAACCGTCTTGATAGCTCAATATGTTTTCCAATGTACTTCATGTACCTCATGTAAGATGATGCGCTCTGCGTGTGTGCAAGCATCATTAAGAACCACCAAGGCTGCGAGTACCCTGCATTTCAATCAAGAAAAATTGTATGTAATGTGTGTAGTCTTGTCTTCAGTTATCAACCGGCCAATTTCCGCTTTATATCCTTCACAAAGTATTTTAAAGGACTGCAAATCTTCAGAATGCATGTAGTAGCCAGAAATGCATTTGGTACATTGAATGAACGTGGCAAAACCTACTGTGACATAGCATAATGTGCTTCTTTTACTCACGCCACGGTCAGCAACATCCAGACGACCAGCCAGAGCTGCAGGACAGTAGTTGAGCACACCAGACCACCAGGGCACGACAAGAAGGCAGTCAAGAGGACAAGCAATAGCAGGAGTATAAGGAGTCCATATCCCCCCTGCCATGCCTGCATTTTTAAGGAAACAAATTGGAATGAATACTGTGTATAAGAAAGAAAATTAAACTGCGCAGGCAGTGAAACTGCCCCCCACATTGATCAATGAAAAGAAAGCCGCTTTGGTACCGAGTACTGTAGAACTCCTGTACCAAATGAAAAAGAAAAAGAATAATGGAAAACAGGAGGGTTGCAGGCTTGACCTAAAAGGCTTGCATGCTTACCTATAATAATACAAGAGGTCTTGTAGATCCAAATCACCAGTGTTGCATGCACACCTTGTAAGCAGAGCTCCAGTACTGCGTGGCCATGGCAACCACATCATCCCTTGCTTCAATCACATCTGGGAGCACACTGCCTTTGAAATCATCCAGGTACTGTCCGTACTCGTCTAGGATGTCATCCAGCTGCTGCTCGACTGTGGAGTGAGGTGTCACGCACATTAGCATGCACATGAGCACGCACATAAGCACACACGCACATGAGCATGCACATGTGCACGCATGTACATGAGCACGCACACACATGAGCACGCACATGAGCATGCACGCACATGAGCACGCACGCACATAAACACGCACGCACATGAGCATGCACGGACATGAACATGCACGAAATGAGTACGCACAGAAGCGAGAAAGGTAGTGCAGCTTTGCCCACTGCCTGAGGAATAATTGTGTTGGTCTCTGGAATTTTTGACAGGAGATCTGGAAAAAAATAAGACTCTCCATACTGACTATTGAAAGGGCGAATCGGCTGACTAAAATCTCTCCACCAAAAAGAGGCAGAGGAAATGAGGTTCAGGAGGGTTGTTGGAATGAAACCGGATGCTGTTGTGAGATGGTGACAATACTGCTGACGAGAGATGATTGGATGATTGGATGATTGGAGTAAAACCGGATGCTGATGAGAGATGGTGACGATACTGGAACGGCTACAGATTGGATGGACAAGCTTAGCAGAGAAGTTGGCATATTCATGTAGAAAATAACAAGTCGACCTCAAACACAGTGATTCCAGCATTATAGCTTGGTGCTTTGCACCGGCTTTCCTTTCAGTAATTCTGTCGCAGTTTTGGTTACAAAGAGCTTTCTTTATTCCTTTAGAAAAATGGAAATTGCTAACAGCAAAAATATTTTATTCTGCCCACCTATTTCAATGCCAAACACTTCCTGCTTTCCTCCCAGGCTGCATGCTCCCTAGTTAACTATCAAGTCATCCAAAGTCATCCAAAGTCATCCATCATGCTTCACAAAGCCTTTCAAACACGATACAAGGGAAACAGCTTGCTTCTTCACCACCTACCTTTGTCCAGAGTTTCATCCGCTGCACTTAGAGTGCTTTGAAGCCTGGCACGTGGACGGTCCAGGATCTGCGTAAAAGAAAGGAATTGTTCTTGACACGAAGCAGAAAGGTATACGGAATCTGGGGGACCTCCTGTCTTGCTCGACACATTGTGTCACAGCTGTTGGTGTTATCAAAAACACGTAGTTTTGGGTAACCCAATTCCAACAGCCTACGTCCTCGGCTTACGATCCCGGCAATCAATGCAAACGTGGCTTTAACCTCGTGTGTGTGTTTGTGTGTTTGTGTGTGTGTGTGCGTGTGTGTGTGTGTGTGTGTGTGATCAGTTCCTGTATCACCCGCAGCATCACCTGTTAGTTATCACAACGGTGGGATGCTGTATGGCTCAACCCATAACACTGTTCTGTCCTAATCCATGTCGGAAGTGTTTACACCATGGCGCTACTTTACTGTGTCCTAATTATTAAACACATCTGTAGCCCATCCAGGGCATTTCTTTGATTCCTGGCGGAAGGCGCTTGTATACACCAGGAATCCCTCAAAGGCGTGTCAGTGCTGTTGGTATTAAATGCATCTGTAAGCAATCCAGGGCATATCAGCCATTCCGGTTGTCCCTATTGCAGAATCATGTAGGGATCCCAAAAATTAGCACTGCATGTATCACACGCTGCTTGATTGTGACAGGGCTGACTAAGGCAGCATGTTCCGACTGCTGCTGGGAGTGGGAAAGCCATAACGAAAAGACGTGAGGTTATGCTAAACGGTAAAAGGTGGGGATGAAATGCACCACTGGGCAAAGATCGCGCAGCTTTTAAAGTGTGGCACAAAAGGAAGCAGTGTGTCACATAAGGCAGCAGTGTGTCGCATAAGGCAGCAGTGTGTCACAGAAGGAAGCAGTGTGTCACATAAGGCAGCAGTGTGTCACATTAGGAAGCAAACCGCACGATGATGCACCGATAGAGCATCCATGACACACACTTTCATTGACGTTCTTGTGACATGCGTTAGAACCGATAGTGATCCGTTGACCGGCGTAACTCTTGTGATCTCTAGCTTATACGTTTAATGTTCAAGTTGTGATCTCTAGCTCATACATGTAATGTTCAAATTGTGAGAGTGATTCGTTGACCGGCGTCACTCTTGTGATCTCTAGCTTATACATTTAATGTTCAAGTTGTGATATCTAGCTCATACATGTAATGTTCAAGTTGTGAGAGTGATTCGTTGACCGGCGTCACTCTTGTGGTCTCTAGCTTATACATTAAATGTTTAAATTGTGAGAATGATCCGTTGACCGGCGTCACTCTTGTGATCTCTAGCTTATACATTTAATGTTCAAGCTGTGATATCTAGCTCATACATGTAATGTTCAAGTTGTGAGAGTGATCCGTTGACTGGCGTCACTCTTGTGATCTCTAGCTCATACATGTAATGTTTAAATTGTGAGAGTGATCCGTTGACCGGCGTCACTCTTGTGATCTCTAGCTTATACATTTAATGTTCAAGTTGTGATATCTAGCTCATACATGTAATGTTCAAGTTGTGAGAATGATCCGTTGACCGGCGTCACTCTTGTGATCTCTAGCTTATACATTAAATGTTTAACTTGTGAGAGTGATCCGTTGACCGGCGTCACTCTTGTGATCTCTAGCTTATACATTTAATGTTCAAGTTGTGATACAACTTAAAATATAATAATTAAGTTGGTCAGACCTACAACAGAGTAAAGCACGATATTATGCAGTACCTTGAGCCTATCTTCAGTTTTTTTTGATGGTGCAGACACAGCCTTCTCCAGCCTATTTTTTCATTAATATCAGCCCCCAAGCTTAATCTCAGGGAGCGTCAAATGAAAACACAGCCTTATTTAGCCTATTGATTTAAATTACTTTAGTACCTCGAGCCTGTCCTCAGGGAGTGCTTCGAATGAAGACACGGCCTCCTCAAGCGCATCAATCCAAGACTGCTGCTTGGATTCTTGAGGGTACTGTGAGAACTGACGATCCAGGGAGCGAATCTGCAGGGGGCGTGTGGAAAGTTTTGAGGCTTGCCTAAACGTTTCCAGTATGCGCTCACATTTGCATCAGGTAAAACTGATCTCAAAAATAGGTCCAACCAGCAACACAGAAAACCGGCTTTCAATCAAACATGTTAGTTCAATTTACAGCCCTGTGTAGAGTGTCCTTTGGTTTCAGAATTACTGCCGGGAATGCTTAAAGCAGTCATATATCTTCAAAGGAATTTAATAAAGTGCCCAGTAGGTACTCAACATGCATCCCTTTCCTATAGCACTCGCTGGATCAGCATCATTTTATCACCTGTCTGGAAAAGTTGTTGAAGCGGCTGAAGAGCGACTGTCTGGACTCTGACCCCTCTAAATCATCCCATCTTGGAAAGGGTTCCAGCTCTTCTAGGATGCTCTCAGTCACTGGCTGCACTGCTTTGGCACGCTCAAACAGCTCACTGTACTGCTCTGCATCCAGCCAAAGTGGGACGAAGCACCGAGCTTGAAGCAACTGCCCGAGTACACTCTGCTCGAGGCCAATGGCGGTTCAAGTGTCACGTGACATCATTTCACAGCAACACTAAGTTGAAAGCAACAGCCTGTCGCAGGAACCAGCCTGTTGCAGGAACCAGCCTGTCGCAGGAACCAGGAACAGCCTGTTGCAGGAACCAGCCTGTTGCAGGAATCAGCCTGTTGCAGGAACCAGCCTGCCGCAGGAACCAGCCTGTTGCAGGAACCAGCCTGTCGCAGAAACCAGCCTGTCAAGTGTCACGTGACATCATTTCACAGCAACACTGAGTTGAAAGCAACAGCCTGTTGCAGGAACCAGCCTGTCGCAGGAGCCAGCCTGTCACAGGAGCCAGCCTGTCAAGTGTCACGTGACACCATTTCACAGCAACACTGAGTTGAAAGCAACAGCCTGTCACAGGATCCAGCCTGTCGCAGGATTCAGCTGTCACAGGAGCCAGCCTGTTGCAGGAGCCAGCGTGTCGCAGGAACCAGCCTGTCTCAGGAACCATCCTGTCACAGGAACCAACCTGTCGCAGGAGCCAGACTGTTGCAGGAACCAGGAACAGCCAGTCGCAGGAACCAGCTGAACATGCTTTGGTTGAAGCCACGTTCACACAGGTTCCTAAGCACAACATGTTCACACAGGTTTTTAAGCATCACACAGCAGGAATTTAAAAGAAGTCCTCAAGTCGTATAGGAAGGATGCACTTCTGGAAAACATGCGTGAAAGGTAACCAAGGTGGCCAGGATCCAAATTTGATAAAAGATTGCAACGTGTACGTGTGATGTACGTGTGATGTACGTGTGATGTACGTGTGATGTACGTGTGATGTACGTGTGATGTACGTGTGATGTACGACACGGTCACACACACCTATCTCCTGTCACCCCACTCTCATACGTATTCTACATCACGTACTTACCCTACATCACGTATTTATCGTATTTCTTCTACATCACGTACTCACTCTACATCACACGTACATCACGTACTTACTCTACATCACGTACTTACTCTACATCACGTATTTACTTTAGTCTGAACTGCTCATACCCGACAAGTCTGCATCTTCATCAAAGCTTCGGGCGGTGATGCCTTGCACATTGGCAGCACGAGGAGCAAAGTCCTGAAGCAAATCGCTCACTCGCTTAACCATCGTTGTTGCTTCTTCCAGCGTGCTTGAGTTGGATACCTGGATCCCATAGTAGTTTCAAAGAAGGTAATGGAATTACATATGGCAATTCAGGCACTGATGATATGGTACACACAGGTGGGTTTGTATGTGACCAGCTTGCCTCTTTCAAAAGGAATTAAGTAGCATGACGTAAGAAAATGTCCTCCTTTTGACCATTTTCCAGCAGTAAAGGAATTGGGTATAGAGTGTATGTATGCTTTTCCACAAAGCCAAACATGTGTGCAAAACAACAGGGGTCTCTATTTCCCAAACGCAAAGAAATCTACCGCTCAAACCCACAGGGAGACTGCCCTGAGCTAGTTGCAATTTTATAAGTTCTCATGGTACAAGAACGGGACTTGAACTGACTAACAGCATGCACGTCATCCACAGAAACGTGACTTATCCAGTCAGTCGCGTGTAAGGTAGATTCAGTGTTCACACCTGAAGAATTGTAGCGGAGGTGCTCTGGACAACTTCATCCAAGGCATCAGGGGCGAGCAAAGAGTCAAGTAGACCTTCCATGTTTTCCAGAATACTCAGGAGACGGGCCTAGGTTGCGGGTGAGTTTTTTTTGCAATTAGATAGCACTATACCTTAGAAATAAGGAAAGAGTCAAGCAGACCATCCATGTTTTCCAGGATACTCAGAAGACGCGCCTAGGTTGCGGGTATGCAAGAATGAGGAAAAAGTCAAGTAAATTGATCAATACACTCTGGAGACTGGGCCTAGTTTTCAGCATGATTGTTTGCAGACAGTTACCTCTGTATACTAACACTCTTGCAGATTGTTAGCACCAGAAATACGGTAATGCCTTTTAAGTTTCTGTCAAGACCTCCATCCATAAAAACCTATCACCTTACTCATAAACGGCTTTTTCCACGCCACCTATAAGGCTTACCGAGTCCAAATCCTTGAGCGTCTCAGAAGTCTTGTCGCCACTGCGTGTGCTGTTCTTTTGCTCAGATTGCATATCGGCCAGCTTGTCCACCATGTCAGTGGCATCCCTGCAATAACGTCACATGCAATACACCCTAGAGCTCCATGTTTATCTTTTTGGTGTGCAAAGAACAGTTTTAAGTACGGGCGGTGAGCTTAGTTTCATTACTCAGCTTTGTACTCGCAGCAGACCTGCAGCGTCACAGCCTCTACATTAAAACAACACCGCTCAAGGCGCTTTAATATGGTCTGTGATAATCATAACATCAACCGGTTCAATCTACCACCTTTTTAATTAGGCTATGTATCCCACCTGCATCAATTCAAGCTCTCCCATACAGGCACATATGTGCACCAAATCCCCCCCACCTTATCTGGTGACGATAGTTGGCACATCAATGGAGGCTTTGAGCTAAAAGCAACATACCTAGCAACGACCAGTGGGTATTCACCAATTGTCCAATTCACCCCCTTCCTCGTTCACTCTTTCACAACCCACCTAAGATCCTTCCTCCACTCATCTCCCTCTTGCAGCTCAGCTACATTTTGATCTATGTCGACTATGGACGCGCTCAAACGGAGAAGGACCTCTTTGGCTGCAGCGGCATCAACCTTGTTTGCGGCAGACAGCACCCGTATCATTGGCCGGATAGCTGCCCTGGCCTCTGTGACCGGGCTCAGAGATCCGAGGATTTCCGGCTGTCGATCTGTGGAATTCTGCAGAATTAAGCAATAAGAAACAAGCCTTCATGTTATGAATAAGGAAACAAAGAGGAAACCTCATGGCATTACTGCACAAGAAGCAGTAAACCTGGATTGGCAGTTGCTACAAAGCAAATAAAAACAAAATAGAGGACGCCATGAGTGAGGATCGTGGGACGACAAGACACACAAGCAAATCTCCATAACTTGTTTTTGTATCTGCGGTACTGCGGCAGATTCTCATTCTGACCTGAAGCTCAGAAAGGTTGTCCAGGACTTCCTCAATCCTGAATAAATATCCCAGAGGTTGGACTGAAGCCTGTGCCTCACGCATGTTTTCCAGCTCTCTTCTCGCACCTTCTCGCCCCAGACTGAAAGGATGTGCAATTTGTGATTTGTGAGAGGAAGGGAGGCATTTGACGTTTATATACACAATGGTTAAAGTCAATTCTCCAGCTTTCTTGCTGCACCTCTTAGCTCTTAACTACTCAAACATGTGGGTATACAGTACTTACAAACGTAGTTCTTGCCTTTGTGGGTAACAAGCCTTCATATGATAACAAGATTTACAAAAGGCTTCAACGAATCCTCACGCTACCCATACCCCTGCCAAATAGATTAGCTGCAATATCAGTCACTTGCAGGTTTCTATTCGCAGGTACTCACATCTTCCTTCAATTTCGTTGCATGAATAGTTGAGTTCCAGGAGCATTTCAAAATGATCTTGAATTTATTAGAGCCCTATAATACAGAGAGTGCTTTCCCTTTACCACGGAACAGTGCAAAACCACTGAATTGGTTCATATCAGCACGCTTGTTATGCGCCCGTAAGCTGCCTTCACCTTTCAGGCTGTGGGAGTGACTGTAGCACATCTTGGAGGCGGGAAAGATCTGAAGACAATTGGCTCAGCCAATCACTGTCAGCGGACCAGGCATCTAACCCTGAGACAGCTCCAGAGAGATCAGTAAAGACGCGCCTGCTGGCCCCGATGCTCATAGGCAGTGGGCGTCCGGGGGAATTCATGAGATCATTCATTGCTCTGAATGCGCGATGCAGTAAAAGGCACTGGATGTTTGAGCACAAACATGACTGCTTATTCATCGAGGAGGCTCACTTTGCTTGCATGGATGGGTGTAGCTAAAGTGTGTATCACGGGCTTCCAATGGAACTACCCCCCACCTGAAGTTTTCAAGCAGTGGCCTAGGATCAGGAAGACTGAGGAGAAACGGTTCCAAGGCTGACAGATCTGCTCTAATCTGTTCCTGGTCAACCCGGTCATGCATCACGTCCTGTTGCACAGCAGGATTGTGTTGCAACAAAGGTTAGACCAGTTCCACAGACCCCAGTAACGTGAGTGTCTGCCAGAAACAGACTCATTGACATCAGACTTAAAACTGTGCATCTCAATTGCCCTACGTCAGCAATGGGGGACCATGATGGCTGCATCCTGATGATACACAGCAAACAGAAGTGCAGTTTTTGCCATACTGGTATGAAGGAGCAGTAGTGCACCCCCCCTCTCAACAAATGGTCGTGCTTCT
>Ga0307945_1001615_pt1 | contig 17802 bp, 13 predicted proteins | sample OrgLakmetagen228_FD_201818 | JGI IMG/M metagenome (GOLD analysis project Ga0307945, IMG submission 201818) | Saline water microbial communities from Organic Lake, Antarctica - #228 | ecosystem: Environmental > Aquatic > Non-marine Saline and Alkaline > Saline | place: Antarctica: Organic Lake...
TAATTGCAGTAGGCGGTAAGTTTTCAGAGTACACTAAGAATGGTGTAACAACTGCTTGTAATTTATTTATAATTTTAAATGCCGATGGGACTGTATTTAATTCAGTAGATTATTCAGATTTTATTAAAACCTCTGGAAGTGTTGATATAATAAAATATCATAGTATTAATGATTCTTTATTAATAGGTGGACAATTTGAAGGTGTAGATATTTATGATTTAAATAACCTTTTTGAGTTAGACTTACTTAACGAAGCAGTTTCAGCTTCTATGATTAACTTTGCTACAGAAGGAAGTGTTAATGGTAAGGTTACTGCAATAGATGTTATACAGAGTAATGGAGTGATAGCATTTGGTGGTAAGTTTACAGAGGTTATTGGTGTAGTTGCAAGAAGATTATTTATGGTTAACTCACAGTTTGAACTACAGAATAATGTACTATTTGATGAGTTTAGGAATACAATTAATATGCAATTCTTAGGAGGTGGAGATGATATAAATGATATCTTTATTAAACAACAAGGGGACTTACAAATCTTAGTTTGTGGTACTTTTAAAAGTAGTATAAGAGATAATCTCCTCGCTTTTAACTCTTTAGGCACTCAGATAGATGGGTTTAAATCATTAGATGCTAACACAAAGAATATATCTAAAATAGATAATAATTATTACATATCAGGGAATTTTGAGGAGTACAATGGTATAAATGTTAATAAAATAATAAGAGTAAATTTAGATGGTGTTATTGACCCAACCTTTATTTTTGATTATGATATTGATGCAATAACTGAAGCAGTAGTTGCAGAGAATAATACTATTTACATAAACTTTGTTTCACAAACTTTATCTTATGATTTTGGTAGATTAAATGTAAACACAGGTTTAATAGACAAGAGGTTAAATATAAATAATAGTGTAAAGGCATTTGCTTATTTAGAAGATGGTAATTCCTCTAGTACAAATGATTTATTAATCGGTGGTGATATAATTGAATACAATGATTTAACTACAGACTTAAACCCAAATGAAGTACTGTTGGTTAATTCAAGTGTAAGTATTACAAGGGATAATCTATTTAATAATCTTGTAGAACAAAATTCTATTGATACAGACTTAGGATTTAGATACATAAAAATAGGTAATGATACCGTTAGAGTATTCAAAATAATTGAAAATGAGAATGATATATACTTTATAAATCAAATAAAAGATATTCCCAATAAGTTAAGTATAACAATAGCAAGTAATGATGCTGGTTTAGAAGGTAGGCTTATCAATATCCCCATAAGAAAGGATTTCTTTATAAAATCACCTGCTGCAAGTAACTGGTCAAATGCTAGTTTTAGATATGACGTATATGAACAAGGGTTTTTCTCTATGCAATTAAATGAAGATAGTAATCAAATTGATAAGCAAAAGATAAGTGATGTACAAACAAATCAGTTTTTAAATCTTAGTCCATTAATTGACATTAGTGATTTAGAATCAAACATAAGCTACTATAATAACTTAGGTTATGGAAAAGCTTCTCCTATTTTAAATTCAGCAAATGTAGGAAAGTTTATAAGCTTTTCTTCAAACATATCAATTAATGATAATGTATTAGAAGAGAAGAATGATATAGGTTTTATTTTAGATGGGTATAATGATTTTGAGTCTATACTTTTAAAAGGTAAAAAAAGAACCTTTAAGGCAAAAGATAAAATAACAATTCCTTTTATAACTTCAAGAGTATCTAAGGTAATAGTTAGGGATGGTTTACTTGATGTTACTTTATTTAATACAAATTTTGAGAATATAGACCCTAACAATTCAGATATATATATCAGCTATGTATGTATTGATTATGACTTATACTTTAATAAGGATAAAACAGTCGTAGACTTCTATGATAACAATGGACTATTTGATACTGTAACTCTATTTAAAGCTAATACAAGTGCCTTATTTAATTCATTCAAAGTAATATTTAAGAATAGCTTTGGAGTGCTAGAAACTACCTATATGGGCGGTAGAAGTATTGATTCTGTAAGTACTGATAGTTCTAAATATAAAAGGGATGTAAAAGATATTAATGGTAATATACAAGAACCTTTAAGACATAGAAACAAAACTTACAATAAAGTAGGGGAAAGAGAGTGGGAATGTAACACAGGTTTAGTTGATGCTTACATGAATGATTGTTATGAAGACCTATTTATGTCAGAAGAAGTTTGGCTAGAATATGAAGGGGAATTAAAAGCAGTGTCTTTAGAAGAAAGCAACTTTAATAAGGAGGATAATTTACAGACAGACATGATTAATTACAGCTTTAGATTTAAAGAGGACATAAAAATAAACGAATAATGAATTTAAACTATCACATAGGAACATTTAATACAGAAAATAACAACTCAATCTTCACTAAATCTGATAAAATAGATTTATTTGAAGATGAGAGTATAATGTATAGGGGTAAGTTAGTAGACTCAGAGAATATTGAAGCTATTTTTAATGACCTTGTAAATACATTTACAGTTCCAGCTAGTCCTAAGAATAATAGGATATTTAAGAACTGGTTTGAGATGGGAGTCAAAGATGGTTTTAACCCTAATTTAAGAGTTGATTCTTTCCTTGAGTATAATACATTACAGTTTAGAACAGGTAAAACACAGTTAGAAGAGATTAGAAATAAGGATGGGAAGATTAATTCTTATTCTATTACTTTCTATGGGGAAGTAACAGGTCTAGAAGATTTGTTTACATTAAAAGATAATGAAGGTAATGACTTAGGAGAACAAGCTAAATTAAAAGACCTAGATTTCTCTGCTTATAATTTCACTTTTAACGAAAGAAATATAACTGCCTTATTTACTACACCTAGTTTAGTTTTAACTGAATCTTTATCTGTAGTACCTAGTTTGATAATGCCAATGATTGTACCTGCTGATAGAAAAATAGAATATAACACTGGTACAACAGAAGATGAAAGTGATATAACCCTTGATGAAGGTAGATTATTTGTAGAGGATTTAAGACCTGCTATAAGACAAACTGCTATCATTGAAGCAATAGAAGAACAATATGGTATAACATTCTCTAGAGACTTTATAGATAGTACAGATTTTACTACTTTATATACTTGGTTAAATGGTAACCCTGATGGAAGTAATGTATTTAAGTGGGAGTCTTTAGAAGCTTCTGCTTATGCTGGGGATGAATACCTAACATTTAATGGTGATGACATTAATTTGAACATGACTGGTGCTAATTTAGCTGATGAAATAGGTTCTGAGTCTGTTAATGAGAGTTATGAAATTAATTTTGAACATAAGTTTAAATATAAATTTCCTAATGATATATTTTTTAAGATAAGAATAGTTGATAGAGAGGATAATATATTACATACTAGTGAACTTACACAAGGTAGAGGTACTACAAATCCTAATATTGGGGATAATGGATTTTTTGAAATTATATTTAATACTCAATTTAATATGGTTCCAAATTCTAATGATGTAATAGACCAAACCTTTAGAGTTGAAATTCAAATTAATAAAGAAATAAATACTGCTGATGGTAATGAATACTATTCAGATATGATTACAACTTGGAAACTTCCAGGAACTTCTGGTGATGGTACACAAATAAATGATGCTTCTGCATTAGGAGGTGTAAGAGTTATAGAGGAAATACTACCTACCTTTACAGTAAGTAGAAATATGCCTGATATAACAATATTAGATTATTTAAAAAATCTTATTAAAGAATTTAAATTAATTATAAGACCTAACAGTACAACTAATTTTAGATTACAAAATATAAATGATTATTATGCAGAAGGTAATATAATTGATATTACAAAGTATGTTGATGAAGATTCAGAGGAGTCTTCTGTTTATAAAAATAATAAAAAGATATCTTATAATTATTCAGTAGAAGAAGATAGTGATTTACAATTAAATTTTAAAGAAAATACAGGAAGGTTTAGAGGAAATGATATTAAAAACTTTCCAGTAGATAATAAAAAAACAACAGAAATTGAATTAGAAACAGAAATACCATTCTTTGTTAGATTAAAAAATACAGATACTAATAGACCTTCTAATATAAATATAGCAATATATAATAAAGTAGATGGAAATAAAATAGATAAAATTTTTCCAGAAAATATGTTAAGTTTTTATTATAATGGGTTAACACCTATTACTAATGCTGAAACTGTTAAACCTATTAAATTAGATTTAAATCCTAAAGAAGAAGAAGATGAAGGTCAAGGTAAAGGTCAAGGTACTAATATAATAGATATATTTGGAGTACCTATTTGTGACTCATCTAATAATTATGTGGAATCACAAGTTTCTAATAATTTGGACTTTAGTGACACAACAATAAATGGGTGGCATCAAACTAGTTTACTAAAAAATATTTACAACCAAAATCACAAACCATGGATAAATAATCTATTAAATTCTGATGCAAGGATAACTTCTATGGACAGTATATTACCTCCTAGCATAGTTAATAATATAGACTTAAATAGCCAGATAATATATAAGAATAACAAATACAGTATAGAAGATTTTGAGATAGATTTAACTACTAATGAAAGTAATTTTAGACTGTTTCCAAACTTTAATAATCAATATTTAGTTACGGGAACTACTGTAAGTCCTACGCAGATTAACTTTAATGCAGGTGGAGGATTCTCTAATATAGTAGTAAGAACAGATAAAGATATAGAATCTATTTCTGAAAATTCAAGTTGGATAACTCTAGGGGAAATTTCTGGTAATAGGAGAGTATTTAATGTACCTGTTTTTGTAAGTGAGAATTATATAAATTCACAAAGAAATGCTTCTATAACTCTTGTCATTGGGGGTCAGACTTATGTGGTAAATATTAACCAAGCATCAAGAGTAGGTAGCTTAAATAATACACAGTTAACAATATCTCCTACTTCTAGGGTTTTGCAACAAGTAGGACAAGAGTTTACTGTAGATGTACAATCAAATGGATTTTGGACTATAGGAGAATTACCTGATTACATAACTTTATTAAGTGATGAATTAAACTTTGGTAATGGTGTTATAAGATTAAGTATAACTGAAAATGATACAGAAGAAGAAAGAAATGATTCTTTTATAGTATTTCCTTTGACACAACAATCTTTTAGAACATTTAGTTTTACTCAAGAAGCAGAACCTTTCATAGAAGTATTAACAGAAGATTTAGATGTAAGTAGTGGTTCACAAAACTTTACAGTAGAAGTAGCTACAAATTCAGATGTAACACCTACTACTTTTATAGAAGAAACTTTTATAACTGAAACTTCTTCAACTGTTATAACTGGAGGATATAGATTTACTTTTACAATAACTGAAAACCCCTCAACAACTGAAAATAGGGATTCTCTAATTACTTTTAGAATAGGAAACTTCTTTACAGGTTTTTATACAGATTCTTTACTTATAACACAATCTGATGCAGTGCCTTTTATAACGGTAATACCTTCTAATGTTAATTTATATTTTAATAATAATAGTTATATATATGAAGTTGATTCAAATGTATCTTGGACAGTAACTAAAGATGTTTCTTGGATAACATTAAATACAACAAATGGAAATGGTGATAGTAATAATGTAAGTATAACCTTAGATGATAATTTAGGTTCACAAAGACAAGGTATAGTTACAGTAAGAAATAATACAAATAATATTGAAGATACTTTAGTTGTAAATCAATTAGAATATGACCAACCTAATCCCCCTCCTACTGGTAGACCCCAAGGACAAGTAACTTACTTAGATAATGGAGATAGAATAGATATTTCTTGGTTAGCTTCTAATCCTGAGTATGGGACTATTGCTAATTACATAGTACAAAGAAGTCTTAATTTTGGGGCCTTTGAAAATGTAAGTACAACTTCTAATTTATTCTTTACAGACTTTGATATAGTTGGAGGTGGACAATACAAATATAGAGTGATTGCAGTTGATAACTTAGGACAACAAAGTGTAGCTAATTTAATATCATTAAATATAGTAGTAGATAGGAAAGTTATAATAAGACCTAATAATTCTAGTGTATCTAATCAAAGTGGTAGTAATTCAATTGATGTGATATCAAATACTGCTTGGAGTGCTAGTGGTAATAATTTTTTAAGTATTCCTACTGCTGACCAAACTGGTTCTGGTAATAAAGAGATAGATTACATTTATTCTGCTAACACAGACAACACTAGAACAGGTGTAGTTACAGTTGAAGCTAATGTAGGTAATAGTAGTGATACACATAATGTTACACAAGCTGCTTTTACACCTACTTTATCATTAATTCCTACATCTGCTAGTTTACCACAGTTTAATCCAAATAATATAAGTGTAAATGTTGCCAGTAATTCAAGCTGGATAGTTAGTGCAGCACCTTCTTGGTTTACAGTAATTGGAGGTAGTGATACAGGTAATGGTTCATTTATAATAGATGCTGATACTAATAATTCTGGAAGTAGTAGAAGTGCTACTTTACAAGTAGAAGCTAATGTAGGTAGTCCTAATAATACTATTACAAGGAATTTTAATGTTTCACAAATAGGAGTTAGTGATACCTTAGTAATTAACCCTGAAAATAAAACTGTATCAAAAAGTGACCAGAACTATAATATAACTATTGAGTCTAATACAGCTTGGACAGTATTCAGAGATGTCAATTGGATAGACATTGATGTATTCTCTGGAAGTGGAAATGATAACCTAGAAGTAAGAGTTCTTAACAATTCATCAAATACTACTAGAGTTGCGGATATAACATTCTCTACAGGTAACCTAACTGAAATACATACAGTAACACAAGCAGGAGTTAATCCAAACGATTTATTTGAATACTTAGTAGCTGTAGGTTTTGATGAATCAAATGCTTGTAATACAAATCCTAGCATTTCTGTTTGGTCAGAGAGTAGTAATTTTGGAGGTAGTCAAGTACTATACAGTAACAGTACAGGTTCTTTGAGAGTTAACTCAGGATTCTATTCTAGAGAAGGTATAGTATTAGAAACCAATAGTAATGGGGAAGTTATAAATTCTGACCTATGTTAATTTGGTAATTAATTATGAGTGTTTTTAGAATAAATATAAAAGGAAATGATAACAGATACAATTGATAGAGTACAGTCAGCAAAAGAACTCCCAAGACACCCTTATATTAGGGTGTTTAAGGGTTATTTTAAAAGGTGGAATATAGTTAAAAGACTAATACTAAAAATACTAGGATAATATGTCAGTAATAAAAAAGATATTTGAATTTGTTGTAAATAACAAAGATGCAATAAAGGATATAAAGAATACTAAAAATTCTATTAAAGGAGTAACTGAAGAAACTCAGAAGCTTAATAAGGAGACAAAGAAAACTCCTAAGTTATTAAGGGCATTTAAAACAGGTATTAAAGGTATTGGTACTGCTTTAAAAGCTGCTGGTATAGGATTAGTCATTGCTTTGTTTGCCAAGTTCACAGAAGCCTTAATGAAGAACCAGAAGGTAGTTGATGCCTTTAATGTGGTAATGGAAGCACTTTCCAGAGTAATGAATGACTTTGTTAGTTTCCTTATAGATAGTAGTGAACCTATATCAAAGTTCTTTACAGAAGCATTTGAGAATCCCAAGAAATTTGTAAGTGACTTAGGAGACTCTATTAAAAAGAATCTTATTGAAAGGTTTGATTCATTTATTGACACTTTAGGATTAGCAGGAAAAGCACTTAAACAAGTATTTGAAGGAGACTTTACAGGTGCTTGGAATACAGCTAAAGAAGCAGGTAAAGAAGTAGTTGATGTTTATACAGGCGTAGATAATAGTTATGATAAGATAAGTAAGACATTAAAGAAAACGGGACTTGCTATTGCTAATTATGCTAAAGAGACTTATGATGCTGCTGATGCACAGGTTAAGTTAAGGAAAGACGCTAAATTAGCAGAAGCACAAATTGCTTTAAGTATTCTTCAAAGTCAAAAAGAAGTAGAACAGTTAAGACAAGTTAGAGATAACACAGACTTAACTATAGAAGCTAGAATAAAGGCTAATGATAAGATAGCTGTAAAGTTAAAGGAACAAGGTAAGTTAGAGACAGATTTAGCAGCAACTAAATTAGCAGCAGCAGAAGCAGACTTAGCAAATAATAAAGGTAACGTTGATTTAGAAACTGCTGTATTAAAAGCTAAAGCAGAAGTAGCAGATGTAGAAGAAAGAATAGCAGGATATACTTCTGAACAATTACTTGCAGACCAAGCTTTAAGAGAAGAAAAAAGAACTAATTTACAAGAGTTAAAAAAGATAGGTAAAACTAAAGAACAGTTGAGTAAAGTAGAATTAGAAAATACTTTAGAAGACCAACAAATAATGATAAAGAAGACTGTAAAAGCTGGGGCAGAAAGAGATGCTTTACTTTTAGCAGCAGCTATGGCTTATAATAAAGGTCTTCAAGATTTAGAAGATGAATCATTATCTAAGTTACAAGAGATTAGAAATAAATATATTGATGAAGATACACAAGGTTTAACCCAAGTTGAAATATTTGAGAAAGAGAGACAAGAACAAAGAGAAGCTTATTCCAAAGAATTAGAAGACTTAGAAATATTTGAAAAAGAAAAAGCTGCTTTACTTGCTGAATTTGATAAGAATACAGTAAAAAATAAAAATAAAGTAGAAGAAGACCAAGCACAGACTACAGAGGATGCTAAGAATAAGGAAATAAAAGCATATTTAGGTGCAACTAGTGCTATTGTAAAATCACTTGCACAAGGTAGTATAGCTGCTAAAGGATTTGCTATTGCTGAGTCTGCATTTAATACCTACTTAGCTATTAATAAAACATTAGCTGCATTTGCTGGAGTACCAGTACCAGGTTATGCTATTGCACAAGCAGTTGCTACAGGAGTATTTGGTTTATTACAAGTAGCTAAGATTGCATCTACTGACCCTACTACTGGTGCTGGGCCTGCATCTAGTGGTGGTGTAAGAGGTGCTAGTAGTAATATATCTACTGGGCCTAGATTTGATACTGTAGGAGATTCAGAAGGTGTAAGAAATGCCCAGAATGAAGAGTCTAGGGATAATACTCCAAGAGAAACTTATGTTGTATCAGGTAAAGTAACAAACCAACAAGATTTAGATAGAAACAAACAAAATAACTCAAGATTCGTCTAAGTTGTTTTTAATATAAATAGACAAAAAGAATAATACAATGGAAAAAGAACAAATATTTCGTGCTATTTGGGATGAAGATGATGATGGCTTATTATATGGTATATCATTAATTGGAAGTCCAGCTAATAAATACGAGTTTATTCAACTTAGTGAAGAACAGAAACAGAAAATAGAACTAAAAGTAGAGGATAAACAAAAGAAGCAGTTAGCAGGGGTAGTATTAGTCCCAGAACAACGCATTCCCAGATATACTAAAGAAAGAGGGGAGTTTAGTGTTTACTTTGATGCAGAGACTATAGAGAAACTAGCACATAATTTTTTTAAACAAGAGGGGTTTAATAAGAATAACTGGTTTGACCACAATCAAAAGGAAAAAGTAGAGTCTAGTGTTATTGTAGAATCATGGATTATAAGTGATGCAACTAAAGATAAAGCATTTGCACTAGGCTTTGAAGGACTACCTGTAGGTACTTGGTGTGTTATAATGAAACTAAGTGATAAGGACTGGGATGAATACGTTGAAACAGGTAAAGCAAAAGGAATGTCTATTGATAGTTACCTATCTATGGAGAAGATGTTGTTTTCAGAAGAAATAAGTTTACAAACAAAAATAGAAAATAGTATGAAAGATTATGTAAAGCAATTCATGAATTTTATGGAAAGTAAAAAAGATGAAGACAAAGAAGAAATCAAAATGGTTTCTATTCCACAAGAAGAAGGAGAAGCCTTAGAGGTTGAAGCTTTAGAAGTTGGTAATAAAGTTATGAGAGGTGAAGAAGTTATCTCTGATTCTGAATTTGTATATGAGGGAATGACTTATAAGACAGATGAAGAAGGACTTATTTCTGATGTTGTAGAAGTAGATGCTGAGGAAGAGGAAGAAGTAGATGAAGATATGTCTATGGAAGACCAGAAGAAAGAATTATTTGATATGATTGATAAAGACCCAGATATTAGTAAAATTCTAGCTGAGAAGTACAATATGTCAGATGAAGAAAAAATTACAGTTGCTTTGAATATGGCTGAAGAATCTAAAGATGTCAAGTCTAAATTTGAGAAGTTGTTTTTAGAAGAAATTAAGTCATTTAAGTCTGAAGCTGAAGCAAAAGATTTAGAGATTTTAAAATTAAAAGAACAGTTAGAGGAAACTCCTAATACTGGAAAGTTTAAAGCAGAAGTTAATTTAAAGTCTAGAGATGCAGAGAGTACCTTAGATGTTTTAAGTAGAATTTCAAGAAGTAAATAAATAAATAAATAACAAAAAAAGAAAAACAAAATGGCAACAACAACAAATGTAAATTCAGGATATAGTGGTGCATTAGCAGGAGAAATCTTTGTGGAAGCATTTAAAAAGTCTGATTCAATTATGAAAAATGTAGTAACTGTTCTTCCAAATAACATTGGAACAGGTTTTCTACCAAGATTATCTTACTCAGCAGAACTTCAAGATTATGCTTGTGGTTTTACACCTTCAGGTGAAGTAACTTACGATGACGTAACTGTTACTATGAAGAAATTTAAGATTGACCATGAATTATGTAAGGATGAATTTCATCAAACATTTCAAGCACAATCTGCAGGTTTATTTGGTGCAGCTAATGATATCCCACAAGATATTCAATCAGCTATCCTTATGGCAATCGTAGAAAACTTAGGTGCTAAAGTAGATGACTTTATCTGGAATCACCCAACATTAGGTATCTTAGCTAAACTTACCGCAGATGGTAATGCTATTGAGGTACAAAATGAGACTATTACTAAAAGTAATGTAGTTACTGAAGTAGAGTCAGCTTATGATGCAATCCTTGATTCAGTTATGGATGATGAAGACTTAGTTATGGTTACATCTAAGAAAGTACTTAAACTTTACAAGCAAGCAGTTGCTGCACAAGGTTTAAATACAACTGTAGGAGATAAGGAATTAGATTTCTTAGGACTTAGAATGGAAAGTGTTGGTGCTATCGCTGGTGACCAAATTCTTATCTATAGAGTTAAGAATGTAGGTTTCCTTACAGGTTTAGAATCTGACTTAAATCAAGTATCTGTTAAAGATATGGATGAAAGTGATTTATCAGGAACTATTAGAACTAAAGTTGTCCTAGAAATGGGTGCAGGATTTAGTTTTGCAGAAGAGATAGTATGGTACGGTGATTTCGCATAAATCAAATAGAATTTTTAATATATAAATCTAGAACCCTCTCTAAATAAAAGAGGGGGTTTCTTATTCAAAACAAATAAATAATTATGGCAACAAGTGATATAACAAGTGGAATCGGAGTAGAAGACTTAAACGCAACAGCAGGTTTTAAAGCCTTATATGTAGCAAATTTTGAGGACTATGACTTTACCACTACAGAAGATGAAACAGATGGGATTCTCTTAACAGGATTACCAGAAGGATTTGAGGTATATAAATTTCCTCTTAAAAATGTAGGTAATACTTATTCAGAACCTTCTAGTTCTAGTAGAGATACTGGTACTACAACTTTTAACGGAACTCTAGCAGCAGTCTTTACGAAGATTACAGCTAAGAAGTCTTTTCAGTTAAGACAAATGGTATGGGGAAGACCTATAGTATTTGCAGAGACCAATGGTGGAGACATTATTGCAATTGGCTTACGTAGAGGAGTTGAGTTTAACAATACTGCTGCTATTGCAGGAGAAATGGATGGTGCTAACTCTTATACAATGGAAGGAATTTCCCAAGAAGCACAACCAGCATACTTTTTAGATGCTGAAACTATTACAGCTTTAAAGGCAGCAGTAGTAACACCTCTATAGTAGTTTATACTACTTTGAACTAGTTTGAACTACTTTGAACTACTTTGAAGTGTAATTAACAGAGACTCAACTTTAATTAGTTGGGTCTTTTTTAATTTGATTGTTTTTAGAATAAATAATAAATATGTTAGTAATTAATTTAAACGATAGAAAAAATATATATCTGAACTCTGACCTTACTATTAGTGAAGTTGAGAATGATGATAATGTATTAATAGAAGGAGACTTCTTTAAACTATCTTTATATCCTAGAGTTTACATGGATGTAGTAACCATTAGTATATATGATGAAATGTCTGATGAAACTGTAGTAGAAGATATATATACTTCTTTTGGAGATAGAGGGAGACAAGACATATATATAGACTATGAATTTGAAGATGATAAGAGTTACCTTGTAGACTTAAAACAAGTAGATACAGATACTCTAATTTGGAGAGGTAGATTATTCTCAACAACTGAAACAAACATACAAGAATTTAAAGCCTTTGATGAAGATGAAACTTCAGGTGTAATTGAAGCATAAAATAAAATAGATATGAAAAAAGATAGCGTACAAGTATTAGAAATGAACTCATATATTAGAATTGACCCTCAGAGTTTACTACAAATTGGAAACAAATTCTTAACTAATGGCCCAGATAATAACTTCTTTACAATCGTAGAGAATGCTTATTTAGGTTCTCCTACACTACAAGCAGTTATAGATGGATATGTAAATTATATAGTAGGGGATGGCTTAAAAGCAGTTGAAGGGATTACCCAAGAGAAGCTTGATAAGATACTCTCTAAGGAGGATATAAATATGTTAGTACATGAATACAAACTACAGAGAAATAGTCCTTTACAGGTCATTTACAATAAGGCAGGAGAAGTAAAGGTTACTAAGATACATAGTATTCCTGCTAGACAAGTTGCAGTTGATAGACCAGATGATATGATGGAAGACCCATTAGCTTTTTGGTTTAGTTTTGACTGGAAACTTAGAAGTAAATTTAGACCTCAATTAAAACCTTCTTTTGGTAAAGGACAAGAAAGAGAGACAGAGATTTATTACTTAAAAGGACATTCTCCACAGCCTATATTTGCATTACCTGATTACTTTTCAGGACTACAATATGCACAGATTGAAGAAGAGGTTAGTAATTACCTAAGAAAACATATAAAGAATAACTTTTCAGCAGGGAAGATTATTAATGTAAACCAAGGAGAATCTGTTAGTGAAGAAGCTGAAGAAGATGCAGAAAGAACATTTAAAAATAAACTTACTGGTAGTAATAATGCTGGTGAGATTATAGTATCATTTAATAAAGATAAGGATTCAGCAACTACTGTAGATAGTATTGAAATTACAGATGCTTACCAACAGTTTGAATTTTTATCTAAAGAAGCTAACTCTAAAATACTTTTAGCTAATAAGGTAACTTCTCCTAGTTTATTTGGACAAGTAACAAATACTGGATTCTCTAGTGATTCTGATGAAATGGTAACAGCTTTAAAGACCTTATATAGAAATCAAATTAATCCTATACGTAATATTATATTAGAAGGATTAGAAAATATTTTAAAGATAGGTTATCCTGATGTAAAATTAGAATTTGAGGATTTTGAAGAATTAAAACAAGATGAAGAAATAAAAGAACCTAAATAAAACAAATAAATAATATGGCTACATTACTTTTAAAAGAAGATGATATAACTAAAAACACACCTATTGGTGGTAATGTTGAAATTAGTAGGTTAATTCCTGCTATTAAGTCAGCACAGATAACAGCAATTAAGCCACTATTAGGTGAAGCTTTCTATGCAGAATTAGTAGAGAAGTTTAAGAATGACACTTTAAAAAATAAATATGAAACATTATATGAGGACTATGTAAAGCCTATGCTTATTCATTTAAGTACTGCTTACTATTTCTCTTATGGTGCTTACAATATTGGTAATAGTGGTATCTATAAGGCTACAGGGAGTGATGCAGAGAGTATAAGTAAAGATGAGGTTGACTATCTAGTAAAAGCACAGGAAAAGCAATACGAGTCTTATAAAGTAGGTTACTTTAAATTTATAGAAGCTAATACTTCGTTATTCCCTTTATATAATAAGGAGGAAACCCAGTCTACTAAAAGAAGAAGTTATGGTGGATGGTCATTTGGTAATACTTCTGGCGATAATGGAGGAACTTCTAAAAATTGTTATTAAAACAATTATAATAAATAAATTTAATAATAAACAAAAAAGTTGTTTTTAATAATAGAACAACTAATAAAAATAAATAAAAAAAAATAAAAATTATGAGTCCAAAAAGAAATCCATTACAAAATACAATAGCACTAAACTTAGCTACTCTAGGTCAATATGGTGTTGTTCAGTTAAAAACAGGTGAATCAAGCACATTAGAAGAAGAGTTTATGTCTTTTTATGCAAATGAAGATAGTACATTTACAGTTGATAGTTACACAGACCAAGGTGATGATAGTATTACAATAAAATTATTTGCAGGAGGTAGAATACCAGGGCCATTTAAAAACATCACAGGATTAACTGGGGATATATTATGTTTTAAAAATAAATAAATTATGAGTTTAGGATTCGGATTAGGTTTACAGTATAGTAAGTTAAGTGGTGGCGGTAACACAGACGCCTTCATTATCGAAGTCAAAACCGATAATGCAGGAACTTCAAATGATAATCAATTTCAATTTACGGGTGCAGAAGGTGATTATGACGTAGTTGCTAAACAAAATGATATAGTTGTAGCTACTTTCAATGATTTATCTAATCAAGAAACTATTACCTTACCTAGTAGTGGTGTATATGATTTAGAGGTTAGTGCTAAAGAAGTAAATCCATTTAATAGGATTGAATTTAATGATGATGGGGACAATGATAAAATTTTAGATACAAAAAATTGGGGGAATATAGTATGGGCTAGCTTTGAAGATGCTTTTTTTGGTTGTGAAAATATGAAAGTAACAGCAACAGATGTTCCTAATTTAAGTAGTGTTACGAATATGAGAAAAATGTTTCGTCAAGCAACATCAGCAAATCCAGACACTTCAAATTGGGATGTAAGTAGCGTTACTGATATGCATACTATGTTTATGAATAATAGTGTTGCAAATCCAGATGTTTCTAATTGGGATGTAAGTAATGTTACTGATATGAGTTTTATGTTTAGTAATACATCATCAGCAAATCCAGATACCTCAAATTGGGATGTTAGTAGTGTTACTGATATGAAAGCTATGTTTCAAGGTGCATCAATAGCAAATCCAGATACCTCAAATTGGGATGTTAGTAGTGTTAATCTTATGAGTTCTATGTTTGAAGATTCAAACTTATCAGTAGAAAACTTAACAGCTATATATGAAAATTGGTCACAACTTAACCTTCAACAAAACGTTTCATTTTCAGCAGGAAATATAAAATATAATGCTTCAGGACAAGCAGGTAGAGATATACTAGTTAATACATATAATTGGATTATTGAGGACGGAGGGTTATTAGAGACACCATTCATAATAGAAATCGATAGTACAGAAAGTGGAGTTTCTAATAATAATCAATTTCAATTTACAGGTGCTTTAGGTGACTATGACGTTATAGCAAAACAAAATGGTACACAAGTAGCTACATTTAATGATTTAAGTGGTGCAGAAACTATTACCTTACCTAGTAGTGGTGTATATGACTTAGAAGTATTTCCTAAAGCTAGTAATGGATTTGATAGAATTAGGTTTGATGATGGAGGAGATAAAGACAAGATGTTAGATATTAAACAGTGGGGAACTATTGTTTGGAGTACATTTAACAGTGCTTTTAATAATTGTGATAATATGTTAGTAACTGCTACTGATATACCTAATTTAAGTCAAGTAAATGATTTGGGTTCTATGTTTCGTGATGCAACATTAGCAAATCCAGACACTTTAAATTGGAATGTTAGTAGTGTTATTGATATGGGTATAATGTTTTATAATGCAGCATCAGCAAATCCAGATACTTCAAATTGGGATGTAAGTAATGTTACAGACATGAGTTTTATGTTTTATAATACACCATCAGCAAGTCCAGATACTTCAAATTGGGATGTTAGTAGTGTTACTACTATGCGTGGTATGTTTTATAATGCAACCTCAGCAAATCCAAATACTTCAAACTGGAATGTAAGTAATGTTACAGACATGAGTTTTATGTTTCGTGATGCAACCTCAGCAAATCCAGACACAACAAATTGGGATGTTAGTAATGTTGCTGATATGCGTGATATGTTTCGTAGTACATCATCAGTAAATCCAGATACAACAAATTGGGATGTAAGCAGTGTAACTAATATGAATAGTATGTTTCGTAGTGCAACATTAGCAAATCCAGATGTTTCAAATTGGGATGTAAGTAATGTTACTAATATGAGATATATGTTTTTCAGTGCATTATCAGCAAATCCAGATGTTTCAAATTGGGATGTTTCAAACGTTACTAATATGAGATATATGTTTCGTCAAGCATCATCAGCAAATCCTGACACTTCAAACTGGGATGTGAGTAGTGTTACTGATATGAATGCTATGTTTCTTAATTCAAACTTATCAGTAGAAAACCTAACAGCCTGTTATGAGAATTGGTCACAACTATCATTGCAAAACAATGTCTCTTTTGGTGCAGGAACAACAAAATATAATCCTTCAGGACAAGCAGGTAGAGATATATTAGTAAATACATATAATTGGATTATTACTGATGGTGGTCAAGTATAAATAAAAAAAAGAGAAATTATGAGTATAAATGAACACAAAGATTACAGTAAACCTTATTGGGTTGCAAAGAAAGATGATGATAGTGTAGTTAAATATGGAGAAATATCAGAAGGTTCTATATTAAACACTAAAATGAAGATATTTACTTTTTCTGAAAAAGAAGATATGATATTATTTGTTATAGATAGTGGTGGAACATATATAGAAGATGATGTTTTCAGAAGAAACAATGAGGAGTAAAATAAAACTAACAGCTATCACACTCTTATTTATATTATTAGGGTGTGGTAGTTCTAAAGAGACTGCAAGTACTGTAGTAAAAGATAAAGTAGTTATTAAGACAGAATACATTAGTATGCCTATTGAAACTAACTATGACTTTAAACTAGAGTGTGATAGTCTAGGTAATGTAAAACCTATCAATTTTTTAAAATCAAGTGGTGTAAATAAAGCTGATTTTAGTATTGAGGATAATACATTAGACATTAGATTACTTACAGGAGAGAGTAGAGATACAAGTATAAAGGAAACTAGCAGTAGTGATACAGAGGTTAGAGAGAAAAAAACTATCTATGTTACACCATTTTGGATATACCCAACTTTCATTTCCCTTATATTAATTATAATTGGACTGTCCAAGTTAGCAAGTACACAACTGTTAGGATTTGTAACAAAACTAAAATTTTGGTAAATGATATTAGTAGAGAGATTTTCCCCAGAGGAAAGACAAACTATAGGTAATTTATACTTATTAGAAGACAATGGTTCTATGATTGACTCATGGTTTAGTTTGGAGTTACCTTGGTTGGATAATCAAAAATATATCTCCTGTATTCCAATAGGTAATTATACCTGTTTTAAGCACGTTTCTCCTAAGTTTGGGCCTTGTCTATGGATTAAGGAAGTTAATGGACGTAGTGAGATTCTAATACACCCTGCTAACTACCATACGCAACTTCTAGGATGTATTGCAATAGGAAGAGATTTAAAACACATTAATAGAGGTAATGATATTGACGTATCAGACTCTAGGGATTCAATGGAGGAACTATTGAGTCAAATAGAAGGAGATGAAATTCATCTAA
>Ga0307945_1001622_pt1 | contig 17755 bp, 9 predicted proteins | sample OrgLakmetagen228_FD_201818 | JGI IMG/M metagenome (GOLD analysis project Ga0307945, IMG submission 201818) | Saline water microbial communities from Organic Lake, Antarctica - #228 | ecosystem: Environmental > Aquatic > Non-marine Saline and Alkaline > Saline | place: Antarctica: Organic Lake...
CATACTAATGTAGGGGGGTGGGTTCTTCGGAGTGGCAGGGGGCAATTGAGGGAGACTGGGAGCATCCCAGCAGCACCGCCAGCCACCTGTAGAGCCACCAACCCCAGACAGCACCGACCTAAAGACCTCAGCAAAACTCGGCGTGACATCCACCTCGTCGAGATCAAGTATTGTGAGGACACAAGACCTCAGAACCAGCTGAACGCCGCAAAGGAACATCACAAAGACCTTTGCAACATTCTCCAAGGAGCCTCTGTTACTCTTCAAATCATCCTTTTGGGTGTGGGCGGCACCATCTACTAAACTCACACTTTGAAGCCTTTCGAGGAATTGGGTCTCGATTCTCAACTTAAGCGCCTAAGTTAGGTTACAGGATTTACAGATTAAGCCATCAGTCAAAACGTGCAACTGCTAGGCTGCGTAAATTAACGTGCACAAAATGTGTTGTTGTAGCTCCAGACTCGTAGCACCTACAAGAAAAAAACTGGAAAGGGAAACAAGGCACAACGCTGACTGTGACATTGCAGCACTGAAGACCTAAAGACCTCAGCAAACCTCGGCGTGAAATCCACCTCGTCGAGATCAAGTATTGTGAGGACACCAGACCTCAGAACCAGCTAAACATTGCAAAGGAACAGCACAAAGACCTCTGCAACATTCTCCAAGGAGCCTCCGTTACTCTCCACATCATCCTTTTGGGTGTGGGCGGCACCATCTACACACTCACACTTTGAAGCCTTTCAAGGAACTGGGTCTCGATTCTCAAAGAGTTAAGAAGCTTTCTCCAAGCTCCATGTGCACTCTGTGAACTTTGCTGCCAATCTTGTCCATACCAGACGTGCCCTTTCCAGTACTGTTATCAACTCTCATCAGGAGCCGGTTTCAGGCCAAGCCTGCAACCCTCTTAATCCCCATTTATTTTTCCTTTCCTTTACGCGGTGGAGGAGCTTTACGGTACTCGGTACCAAAGTGGCTCCTTTTCCTTAATTATTGTGAGGAGCGGCTTTCACTGCCTGCGTAAATTTTTTCTCTTTTTCTTGAAGTTGGGGGCACAATTTACAATCAGTACACTATAACTTCCTCACTGAACCGGGCATCTCTCTGCACAAAAAAGTGCACCGACTAGCCACTGTTACACTGCCATGCAAAAAAAAACTCCAAGGTCACAAGAACAAGATCAAAATACAATTTAACAACGACAGTGATAATAGGGATCTGGAGGGGGTGTAGAGCGGTAGAGCGGCTGGCTTCAGGAGGGCTAGGCGCAGGCCGGATCGCATGGCTGACAATCCGCCAGATCCTCATTAGTCTCTCTGTTGTTTCTCCTTTTCGATCTGTAACGGGGCTCTGGCTAGTGTGAGCCTTTCCTTGATGCACGATAATGTTTTCCAGCATAGACATTTACTTGTACTTTTAATCATGAAATGTACGCAGCCGTTACTAACAAATGGTGGTTTCTGACTGGAAGAAGGGGCGGTGTGCAGCACACAAGCTTGTCAAGACCAGTCAGCAGCCGATCAGCCTATATTGAGAACATTTTATGTTTCGTTAAGTACAGCACGCCGAAAAACAGGAGCACTTCAACAGTGAGAAAACCATACTTGTGTTCACATGTATTTGTCGTAAAATTCCGTTTTGATGTAGTCAGATGACTACAACATTGCGTTAATGTTCCTTCCAGTACATCAATGCAATGACTTATATTTGAAGAGAGAGAAGCTGCTTCGAAATAAGAGGTACTGGAGTACAATTCTGTTCAGTACCAATGAGTAAATTCTGAAAGGATACCAGGTTTGCAGGCTTTTCAGGCAATGGCAGAATGCAGGGTCTCTTACAGACTTACAGACCACCTGGGAGCTGTGGACTAAGCACGCTGATGAGACATTCAACTAGGCCAGAATGGGGCTCAAACAACCTGCCTTAGAAGGACTCCCTTCCAGCATAATTTTCTTTGCACGAACATGCTCACATGATATCTTTTAAACGGTCATGGGGCTCTCAGGTTTGCACTGCCATCACCCTCTCACTCAGAGTTATACATTTTCTGGTGTTCAGTAAGCATGCCTGAACTGCCATGTTGTGGCATGCCTGCGATTCTTATTTTGTCTTAGGCTTTGCCTTACACATCTCAATTCGAACCTCAAAATCTATATCCATTTTTCCGTCACAGGCAGTCTGTCTCAGTGTGCTGGAAGATACTAGCACCAGACCCATCAGCCCAATTTAGTGGCTGCCAATCCTTTGTAATCTAATCTAATCTTAGTTGGTGGACCCAACCACGCACAACAGCAAACTGCCACTTATCGTTCTTGGTTTGCAGTCCCTTTTTCTAGAATTGAGCGTATGCCAACTACTGTACCACAGTCATCTTGATCTGTCCAAACACGTCATGTGCAATGTCAGTAGACTCCACTTGCGTGCGCATACTTTAAAAGTCGAGGCAGCAGCTTGCAAATGGTTCTTGCGTCGTATGGAACCAATGTCCTGGTGAAGATGAACTAGGTGCATGACCTTTTATTTTGCCAAGACCATTGGGTTTTAAGCTGAGGAAACATTTCTCCTTTTTGTTTACGCCTTTTTTTGTTGTGAACCAACGTCTACACTTTGATGTGTTTTTGCCTACTTCTTCTCGTTTCTGGAAGGTTAGCATTTTCCAGTTGCGTTACAGCCCTTTTTTTACTTGGTTTATTTGAGGTTTACCTCGTTCTCATAGGTTGAGCAGTTATTCCAGGTTGAATGCCTTTGTAATCTAAACCAAACTAAACTAAACTTACACCTTTTTTTTTAAAGACTATTCAGCAGCCCTACCCTTTCTGCAACAGGCCGTCTGAGGTCAAAAACCAAATTCACAATCTTTTCTCTGCAGAGCACTAGATTTTATCTCTTTCTTCCTGAGCTTAGGGATTCATTTGTGGCTGGCTGAGACCAGTCAGCAGCCATTCAGCCAGACAACCTGGCTGAAGGTCAACCCCTATTGTAACCATTGTAATCTAATCTAATAGACCAAGACTCCAAGACTCTTTAAGCCACTCTTTTGCGACGCTGTACAAAAAACATCTCGCAGATATCCAGACGTCTAGGTATGTGCTATTACAATCCGCGTTGCCCCCAGCAAAAACTATACCATCACCTTTTCGGCGACTTGCAGAGCTTGCTTGGCTCTCTAAACGTTGTCACTACTAAATCTAACATCCAAATATAAATCGCGAGCTAGCTGTATTATCATCAATGGAGACAGGAGGAGCTTAGAGCTCATCTTTCTGGTCCTCTCCACCTTCAGACTTCTTGGGGAGCTCGTAAGCCACCTTGGCGTGCTCCTTGATGAATTTGGTCAGGGCCTGTGGAGAAACGGAAAGAAGTCAGCATTCATGGCGCGGACTACAATCTGCGCATTAATAAGAAAACAAGTTCAGAACACTCACGTGCACATGCGATGCAAGCAGGGCTTCTTTTTAAAACCATTTAAGGAACGCCACTGCTGCAAGTAAGTATGGTTAGGATCTTCTTATAAGCCAAATTTGCTAACCGTCCTCGGTGGACGGTAGCAGTGGCAGGAAAAAAGCACAGGCAAATTTTTTGCCCAGTTAGTGGGAGGAACGAATCATGTGACTGGCAGTTACTTGGTTTTTCAGTTGAGTACGACTAGCCTTGTAGTATCCAGTTTATTGGACATGGTATGTTCTGGATTTAATATTGCGGGCAACTAGCAGAGCAAACTACATAAAGCTTATTTATAATTATCCAGATGGTCGACTCAACCTTCCAGCCATGGGGAGGAGAGGCGCAGCAGCCGACTAGAGTGTGTGTGTGTATGTGTGTGTGTGTATGTGTGTGTGTTTGTTTGTGTGTGTGTGTGTGTGTGTGTGTGTGTGCGTGGTACAGTGTATGTCTGTGTTACAGCAAAGGTGAATGTAAGAAGCAACAGAGAAAAGAGTATTGCCAGCAGTCAGAGGTGCACTTTGCGCCATTGTTTGAGAAAGACTCGACCCTGGCTCAACCATCATCCAGCATAATCTTGATGAAAACTGCTTTTGGGGAGGTAGTGGTTCTATGGTGATATTTCCTTGTGACTTAAGATTTTCTTTAGCGCATCCCAAGGGAGGGCAAAGAAGACTTGGAGTCATTTTGGATTCCACCCTAAAACCGCTACCTCCCTAATCGCAGCTTTATATGTGGTTGTGCTGGATGAGAAGAGAATAGTGTCTGCTTATGGCGTGGGTGGTACCTAGAAAAAGAGGTACCCACACCACCAACCCACACCACCAACGCCTATCAGGCACCAACCGTTGAACTATTTGGGGTCGCGTCTATTATGCTGAACCCTTTAAGGCTGTCCCCATGAACAACCCCCCCCCAAGCAGTCTAACTTACCTCTCCACCCAATTAAAGCCCCCTAACCTCATCCAAATGCAAGGTACTTGATGTCATATCAAAAGCATTGACATTTGCTGGAACTTTGGCATTCCAGATGTTTTTCCAAAACTTGTGTCCTTCTACACCTCCGGCGTAAACAAACAGGAAACTGGTCAGAGTCACACAAACACACACTGACACACACACAAACAAGCACACACACACACACTCACACAGGTGAAATTTGACACAAAACAACCGTGTAACACAATGCTGCCACACCTTGAGGCTGCGGTCTCCACCCTCAAAGGAGATGGGCTTTGCGCCCTCCTCGGCTGGGATGATGAAAATGCTCGGGAAGCCAGAGGCAGCAATCTCAGGGTGCTCGTTCTCTGTGCCGTCCATCTTGGCGACGACCACGCTGTCAATCTGTGTGTGTAATGTGTGTGTGTCAGTGTATGTCAGTGTGTGTAAGTGAGTGGGTATGCGTGTCAGTATGTATCAGTATGCGTGTGTGTCAGTATGTGTGTCAGTGTGTGCGTGCGTGTGTGCGTGCGTGTATGCGTGCATGTGTTTGCATGTATGTGTATGTATGTGTGTATGTACGTGTGTGCATGTGTGTTGTGCAATATGATAACTGTGCAAGGCAATCCATCAGTCTGAAACTGCAACCCTCTGTCCATGCCAGATCTGTCGCACCCACCTTCTTGAAACGCTTGCCCAGCTTCTTGTAGATGGGCTCCAAGGTCTTGCACTGTGGGGGTTACATGACAGGCAACCGCACGTGTGAGAGATGGAGCAGGGGGCGTGGTGCTCATGTCTGTGGTGATGAGTGTATCAGAGACCGTGAAAGGCAACCGCACGTGTGAGAGATGGAGCAGGGGGTGTGGTGCTCATGTCTGTGGTGATGGGTGTATCAGAGACCGTGAAAGGCAACCGCACGTGTGAGAGATGGAGCTGGGGACGTGGTGCTCATGTTTGTGGAGATGAGTGTATCAGAGACCGTGAAAGGCAACTGCACGTGTGAGAGATGGAGCAGGGGGCGTGGTGCTCATGTTTGTGGTGATGGGTGTGTCAGAGACCGTGAAAGGCAACCGCACGTGTGAGAGATGGAGCTGGGGGCGTGGTGCTCATGTCTGTGGTGATGAGTGTATCAGAGACCGTGAAAGGCAACCGCACGTGTGAGAGAAGGGAGCTGGGGGCGCGGTGCTCATGTTTGTGGAGATGAGAGTATCAGAGACCGTGAAAGGCTGCCCAAAACAGGCTGCTCCAAACCGTACAGACAGTCTCAAACAGTGTGTGGTAAGAACTGTCAGGAGCTAGTACTCTCACAGGGTTTTCTCTGTGGGTGGTACAAGTCTGTGGTGCTACACCAGACACTCTTCACAATTTTACAGCGCTTTACACAAGCAGCCTAGCAGCTACTCTTTTTGATTGGTGGCTAAACCTGTGACCTCTGTAACCACACATGACTAGGGTTGGCCAGAACCGTATGTATACACCGTATATGACCGTATATTTGATGATTTCCCTGCCAAAGATACCTTATACATCGTATATATATGGTTCTGGCCAACCCTACACGTGACCTGTCATGGGCGTGGCAGGCAGGCTGCAATGCTTTATTCACACACACCTAAACAAGCGTGCGAACAAGGCAAGATGTGCACGGCTGCGGTGTTTCGTTCGCACACCTAAGTCATGCTTCGTTCGCACACCTAAGTCATGCTTCGTTCGCACACCTAAGTCATGCAAGGCAAGGAGCACGCGGTACGCAGGGTGACTTACAACCTAAGATTACAGTCTCCCTTGGGTGCCTTGCCAGCAGCACGATTACAGAAACGCATGCCTGCATAATTATGCGATGCTTAGACCAAAGAGCACTGGCTGGGAGCCTCTTTTGAGCCTTTGGAGCAGCGGACACCCACTCACAACCCCTCTAAATCTCCCTAGAGTCGCACATGCCTACTTACTACCAGGAAGCGGCTCAAAGTGCATGCCTACTATCTGGCCACACCGCAATTAGACAGCAGGCACACACAATTAGACAACAGGCAAAAACAATTAGACAGCATGCACTCCGCAATTAGACAGCAGGCTCTCTGCAATTAGACAGCAGGCACTCTGCAATTAGACAGCAGGCTCTCTGGCTTGCCCATCGACACCGCAATTAGACAGCAGGCACTCTGGCTTGCCCAGTCACACCGCAATTAGACAGCAGGCACTCTGGCTTGCCCATCGACACCGCAATTAGACAGCAGGCACTCTGGCTTGCCCATCGAACCACTCACGTGTCCACACCAAGGAGCGTACACCTGCATGCGACAAATATGTGAGTGTATGTGAGTGTCTGTGTGTGTGTGCGTGTGTCTGTGTGTGTGTATGTCTGTGCGCTGCGTGTTGAGTTACGTGTGGGTGGCTGTGTGTCACGCCCTCTGAGTCATTGTGCCTATTTGTTTGCATGCAAGAGGACAGTGTCTTTAAGTAAATGTCTGCTGTGTGTGTATGTGAGCATGCGAGCAGGTGTGTGTGTGCGTGCTTGTTGCTCAGCTGTTTAATCTGATCACACACAAAGGCACTTGATGTGATAGCCAGACTGATCAAGTCACTTAATCTTACAGCCAGACTGATTAAGTCACTTGATGTCATAGCCAGACTGATCAAGTCACTTGATGTGATAGCCAGACTGATCAAGTCACTTAATCTTACAGCCAGACTGATTAAGTCACTTGATGTCATAGCCAGACTGATCAAGTCACTTGATGTGATAGCCAGACTGATCAAGTCACTTGATGCGATAGCAAGACTGATCAAGTCACTTGATGCGATAGCAAGACTGATCAAGTCACTTGATGCCATAGACAGACTGATCAAGTCACTTGATGCCATAGCCAGACTGATCAAGTCACTTAATCTTACAGCCAGACTGATTAAATCACTTGATGCGATAGCAAGACTGATCAAGTCACTTGATGCGATAGGAAGACTGATCAAGTCACTTGATGCCATAGACAGACTGATCAAGTCACTTGATGCCATAGCCAGACTGATCAAGTCACTTAATCTTACAGCCAGACTGATCAAGACACTTGATGCCATAGACAGACTGATCAAGTCACTTGATGTGATAGCCAGACTGATCAAGTCACTTAATCTTACAGCCAAACTGATCAGTTGAGCAGCGCGCGCACATAAACCTGCAACCCAGCCAGCCGCACCAAAGAGGATGGTCATCACCGACTGTTTGGTATCATGGCGACCCCACATCAAAGCTGGTTAGAGCGTTCAACTGGACAGACCATAATGACTCATCAGAGCCTCTCTCTCTCTCTCACTCTCTCTCAAATATCGATAACATATTAAGCAACACGGCCGAGTTTGCTGAGTTGTTAAGTAACATTGTCGAGTGTGAGACACAGGCGCTTTGCTGCGTGGCAAGTGTGAGACACAAACGCTTTGCTGCATGGCAAGTGTGAGACACAGGCGCTTTGCTGCATGGCAAGTGTGAGACACAGGCGCTTTGCTGCATGCCAGGAGCTCCAGGTCTTGCAGTGCAGCAAAGCGACCTGTCACTCTTGCTCCTCTGTTCTTCTCCATCCTTCCGTCATCTTGGTCACAACTCCCCGCCTCGTGCATCTGTCACGACGCATATGATCAGGGGACAGCACTACCCGCCTCGTGCATCTGTCACGACGCATGTGAATATAAGGGACAGCGTACCTCCAGCAGCACGTCTTTTGTGGGGTCCATCACGATGCTGTCCACTGTCTTGCCCACCACGGTGGTCACTCCATCGTCATCAGTGGCCTTCTCAGGCACGGCAGCGGACTTGAACTCTTGCTGCAAGCCATCAAGGGACAAAACGCACACAACCAAGTAAGAGTTGTCGTCCTGTCAAGGCCTTCTCTGGCACGGAAACGGGCTTGAGGAGGCTGTTTGTTTAAAACCCTTTCAAGAACCATTAGCAGCAAAGATGAGAGTTTGCTTTAAGCTTTGTACAGGCAACACCAGCACATAGATTTAGGAACATCCTACTTATTGTCCACACACACGCATACACACACGCTCACGCACGCACGGACAAATACACCCCCTCTCTCTCTCTCTCTCTCTCTCTCTCTCTCTCTCTCTCACACACACACACACACACACACACACGCACGCACACACACACACACATGCACACACATGTACACAAATACACACGAAAGGCGCAGTGCCATCAACACCACCAGGCAAACTTGGGCACGAGGCTTTGCACAAGCAAGGATAACCACGCTTTGCACGGGCAAGGATAACTATAAGCAGGATTACTACAAGCAAGGATAACAGCGCTTTGCACAAGCGAGGATAACTGCACCCATCCTGCCATCATACACACAACCACCGTAGCAAAGATATAACTCTGCTCGTTGTGCCGTCAAACACACAACCACCATGGGTGAGAAAACAAATCACATACGAACACAATGTACAATCACACTTACACACGAAGTCGTTCACGTGTGCTCTCCCCACTCACAGGTGCTGTGCCGTCAACCACGCCCTGGCAGAACTTGAGCAAGCTTGCCTCTGTCACTTCCTCGTTCAGCTTGTACTTCTTGTTGCCGTCCATGAAGAAGCCGATGATCTGCACACACACATACACACGACATCAGTCTGCGCAGTTGAGCAAGCTTGCCCCTGTCACTTCCTCGTTCAGCTTGTACTTTTTGTCGCTTGGTCCATAAAGATGCCAAAGACCTGCACACACATAGGCACGCACACGCACACACACACACACACACACACACACACACACACACACACACACACGCGCGATCAACTTGCACAGTTGAGCAGCTTGCCTCGCAGTACCTCCTGTTCTGTTGTTTGGGAGCGCAACATCAAAAGCATGGCACAAGCATATACATCAAAAAGGTGTCGTACCAACACAGCTAGGATGGCGCGAGCACACACATACACACAATCATAACACACATAATTACAAAAATGCACAGGCTCACACGCGCAAACAGACACACATAAGAACAAGGTGTGTACGACAGGGGAGGCTGCTAGCTCTGTTTTATGGTTTAGGAGTGCACAGCATCAAGCACACAGCGTGCAGTTTGAACGGGCATGGCGTGTGCACATACGCAACCCATAACACCGACACGTACTCACACAGACAGCACGGACCGCAGGGGAGGCACCGACACGTACTCACACACGCACGCACACACACAGCACGTACCGCAGGGGAGGCAGCATCAGCTAGGCCAAAGAACTTGGTCACGGGTCCGTGGGTGGGGCCCTCGTTGTCCACTGTCACAAACACCTGAGTGGATGTGTATGTGTGAGTGTGTGGGTGGGGCCCTCGTTGTGCACTGTCACAAACACCTGAGTGGATGTGTATGTGTGAGTGTATGGGTGGGGCCCTCGTTGTCCACTGTGAGTGTATGTGTATGTGTGAGTGTGAGTGTGAGAGTGTGAGTGTGTGAGAGTTTGCGAGTGTTTGCGAGTGTTTGTGAGTGTTTGTGGGTGTTTGTGAGTGTTTGTGTGAGTTTGTGTGTGTGCGTGTGTGTGTGTGTGCGCGCGCGAATGTGTGTGCCCTTGAGCTCCACAGTCGACAGCATCTGTTTTGTGTGTGTATAAATGGGATCAAAAATCAAAGCATATAACAGCAACACCATTAAATCAAGCAGCAGCATAGTAATCGCAGTTAAGTATAGCAGCCACATATCATGCCGGCTTCATCTTTGGGCGGCCAAGGGGTCATTCAGCATAAAACACGCACAACACACACACGCACGCACAACACACACACACACACGCGCCCATTACACGCACCAGCTTGCCCTTCATCTTCTTGGCGGTCTCCTTGAAGGCCACGTAAACTGGGGCGTCCTCAGCAAGGTCGGCAGGCTTGGCCCACAGGATGACCTATGAGGTGTGTGTGTGTGTGTGTGTGTGTATGTGTGAGTGTGAGAGTGTGTGTGTGTGTGAGTGTGTGCATGCATGTGTGTGCGTGCACGCGCGCAAGTTTATGTATGTGCATGCATGAGACTTGGTTCATGGCCAGTTTATTTGCTGCAGACCTCCTCGTCTCTCTGTGTCGCAGCTACGTGAAGTCAATCATGTCTCATTACCAAGTGTATGTGTGTGCATGCATGAGACTTGGTTTATGGCCAGTTTGATCTGCGGCAGACCTCCTCGTCGTTCTGTGTCGCAGCTACGTGAACTCAATCATGTCTCATTACCAAGTGTATGTGTGTGCATGCATGAGACTTGGTTAATGGCCAGTTTGATCTGCTGCAGACCTCCTCATCTCCCTTTGTCACAGCTACGTGAACTCAATTGTGTCTCAATACCAAAACCACAGGCTCCACCCACGATCTACACACCGTGAAGCCGTACACAAACCACAGACTCCACTACAGACCACTCCGCTCCACTCCACTCCACTCCACCACAGACCAAAACCACAGACTCCACCCACAATCTACACACCATGAAGCCGTACGCAGTGGCCCAAACAGCACCCCCCTCCCCACCTGCTTGTTGATGCCGCTGCTGAAGATCTTGTCCGTGTTCTGCTGCGTGAATTCGATGGTCAGGGGCAGCTTCTCAGCTGTGATGAAGTCCTTGAGATCGCTCATGTCCTCACCCGCGTAAGGGACAGTCTCACGAGGCTCACCTGCGCACGTGAGCGTGTTTAATTTTGATAACCCGCTCGCCCTTGACGCAAAAGCACCTGGTTTTCAACAAAGCAAACTCGTCCAGGCGCGCAGCCTGATCAGTTTGGCGAGCTTTGTAATTAATGCACACCCTCGGGCATATGACGCCCGCGGCATCAAAGTGAAACCTCACTCACCCTTGAAGTTTTTGATGATCACGAAGCCATGCTTGCTCAGGCCTGCGGCCTTAGCCACCTCGGCATTAGAAGTTTCAGCGAAGGCGACGTCCTCAGAGGTTGCGCCCAATTTGCGGAAGGCCTCCACATCATCACCCTGGTGAAGGTGTGTGCATGTGTTTGTGTGTGTCTGTGTGTGTGTGTGTGTGTGTCTGTGTGTGTACGTATGTATTTGCGTGTGTGTACACGTAAACACATACATGCATGTGTGCGTGGATGTGTGTTTTGACTAGTGCTACATATGCTTATGCTTATAAGTGCATGTGTGAGTGCGTGTGTACGTACGTGTATGTAAGTATGTTGGCGTGTTTGTACTTGGGTGTACTTCTATGTGCACGCCTTGCACGCCGAAAAAAGGTGCTGAGAAATAGAGAACACTGACATGGTTTCTTGCAATGAGCATAAGGCGTAAGCACACATATGCACAAAGTCACACACAGCACCTCACCTTAGCCTCTCTGAAGTAGCCTAGAAGCACAGGCGTATGCACACATGTGCACAAAGTCACACACAGCGCCCCACCTTAGCTTCTTTGAAGTAGCCTAGAAGCAAGACCTCCAACTCCTTCTCCCTCTCTTCCAGCTGGGAAGCGTTCTCAAGGGCAACAGTGGCAGGTCCGGCCTTCTTTAGCACCCATGCGAGGATGCCGTTCCTGTGGGAGCACGAGAGTGAGTGTATGCGTGTGTGTGTGTGTACGCGTGTGTGTCTGTGTCTGCTTGACCGGGCCCAGCAACTGACTGCTGACGTCGTCGAAATGCAAAATTACTGAAAATGTCCTGTGTTCATCTAGCACTACCATCCTCTATCCTCCACTCTTCGGTCAGCTTCCTGGCGGCATGGAAGCGCCTTTGTCTTTACTGTACTTTCTGAGCTTATGGATCTACTTGTGGCTGGCCAAAGACCAGTCAGCAGCCGATCAGTCAAACAACCTGGCTGAAGGTCACCCCCCATTGTAACCATTGTAACCATTTTGTCTATATACTGTACATTGTCTATATTGTACATTGTCTATATACTGTACATTGTCTATATACTGTACTTGTCTATATACTGTACACAAAACGGTTACGGTGCCGACAAACCTCATCCTTCTTCATCCATTCCTTCAAGTTTTGGCAATCAAGATGAGAGGGACCTTTTTCCGTGGTGGCGGCGGAGGAGGGGTTGAGTGTGCAAACAGAACACCCCAAAAGCCACACTACACCACACCACACAGACACCCCAAGAGCCACACTACACCACACCACACAGAACACCCCAAAAGCCACACTACACCACACACACAGAACACCCCAAGAGCCACACTACACCACACCACACAGAACACCCCAAAAGCCACACTACACCACACACACATAACACCCCAAGAGCCACACTACACCACACGCACATAACACCCCAAAAGCCACACTACACCACACACACATAACACCCCAAAAACCACACTACACCACACCACACAGAACACCCCCCCAAGAGCCACACCACACAGAACACCCCAAGAGCCACGCTACACCACACCACCCTTTTCTTCACTCAGGTAGGGCACATGAGTGCCTGCATCGCCTCTCAGTGCTTGCACCGTACTCTTTGATGCTAGTTGCTAGGTCGGCTAGAGCAATCTCCCGCCAAGCAACAAGGCTCGCTGAAAAAGCTGTGGTATTTAAGATTATATTGCTTCTCTCACACGTGCACCCCCCCTCACACACACGTACACACACACAAACGCACTCACGCGTCACGAGGGCCGTTGTACTCCACAGCCTCTCCGTCCACAAACCACTTGATGGTGGGGTAGCCCTTGACACCGTGCTCTTTGGCAAGGGAAGGCTGCTCGGTGGCTTCCACCTGGTGCGAGCGTGTGTATGTATTTAAGTAAGTATGTATGTATGCATGTATGTATGTATGTATGTATGTATGTATGTATGTATGTATGTATGTATGTATGTATGTATGTATGTATGTGTGTAAATATGTGTGTATGTATGTGTGTTTGCGCGTATTGTGTGTGTCTGTGTGTGTGCGTGCACCCTGTGTGCATGCTTGCGTGTGCGTTTCTGTGCATGCACACAGGGTAGCTTAATCAGTACTTGTAAGATCAGGACGCAGCTTTAAAGCTATTTACAGAGCAACACTAGTATACACATGGCTTTGAACTCCATTCTTGCATCCTTGTGTAGAATCTTCTTACGCATGTTGCTCAAGTGTCTACTGAGCAGGAGCGACTGACGGTATCTGCATGCCCACCTTGCCCAGCACGATGCTAGGGTCCTTTGCCTTCAACATTTGGGCGGCTTGTTCGTACTCAGGTGCCAGTTTCCTGTGTGATATGGCACGTGGGAGCAGTGTATAAAACTAGGATAGGATCCAAAGCCCCACGCACGCAATGAATGCTGTGCTACAGATGTTGCTTGTAGACATGCACACTACATAACTGTGGAGTGGGTGCGTGCTTCAGCAGTTGGTGCTCTGGTGAGGTGGGGAATTATTGTGCATGCTATGCGGTCCTTGGTAGTTTAGTTGAGCAGATGACATCCATGTGTGAGCGAATCTCAGTATTTGGGCCTCAGGTGCTTGCAGGCAGTGCAAAGGGGCAGACGCAGGGTTCACCATGCGTGTTTCACCGCTCAGGTGGATCGATCCAATACATTTCTCTGCTAGGCACGACTTACTTGCAGTGTCCACACCAGCTTGCTGTAGAGGGTGTCAGGAGCAGCGAGGGGAAGGGGGAGGAAAGAGAGTGTAGGGTCAGTGGAGTGCATGATGTGAAAAGGAGCAGAGAGGTCGCCTTGGACAAACAAGTTGCAGTGCAAGATCAAATCAGGACCATGATCCCCCTATGGCCTTACAAGGTGCCTTGCTAACTCACCGTAGAACTCAACCTGCAGGTGCGAGGATCAGCAGAAGGAGCAAAAGTTCATAAGAAGGTCGCCTAGAAGTTTGACGAGATAGATTGGTAAGCATGCATGACCGCTCCGCACTCATACTTGGCATGACAGCAGCTGTACAACACGTGCATGCATGTAGCTATCCACCCATGACCTCTTGTGCAGCAATCAACAAGACAGAAGCACACGCACCAGCACGAACTTGTTGTTGGCGATGGTCTCCTGAAAGTTGCTGGCTGTGAGCACTTTCACGGCCTCCCCGCTGGGCACATCGGCCTGAGGGGCATCCGCCTCGTCCAGGTCGTCGTCTGGTCATCGGTCGGGTGTGTGGTGGTTTGTATGTGATGTTTCGGAGGAGCGCATGCAAGGACGTGTGCCTTCCAGTAGCTCTGGGGCGTTGATTTGCGCAAAGTCGTAGCATGTTCCAGCAGGGATGCTGATCATCCTCACTCACCATACTCGTCAGCTCGGGAGGTGGGGACGGCAGACAGGAGAAGAGTCCCGAACAAAAGCGCGACAAGAGTGGATCGAGAGAAAACGACCATGGTTTGATCACCTTTTTATAAATTATTAAGGGGCTGCAGATTTTCGATACTGAAATTTTCGATGCTGCGCAGAGTTCCTGTCTAATATTTGTATTTTATTCTCTTGTACATCGTTAAATTGCACAAAGGACAGGATGCTCCGGCAAGTGGCAAGGAGTGGATTGGCTCTGGCTCGCGCCCAAGGTTTGCTCGCAACTTTCTGGCCATCTGCTTTTGCATTGCATTTCCTCACACCATACTGTAGACCATCTTTCACGCTTTGCCCTTCGTGTCTTTTGCTCCCCCGTTCCCCGACTCCCTCCCGTTCAAGACCCTTTCTCTCCTGTTTCCTTCCTTCAGGCAGTGCTGCTTCTCGGGCGGCCATGAGCACCTCCAGCGGTGCCACTAGCTCCGCTTCAAATGGTGGGGTGGGCTTTTAATGAGCAAGTTGGGGAAGAGCATCAACCATAGTTTCCTGAGCAAGTTGCAGTTCTAGCCTGTCACATGCATGTTTTGTGTTGAGCTCACCCTAAAGAATGTCACCTGAACACGCATGTATCATGGGATCAAGAACAAGCATCCCTGTCTGTTTCGTCATTGCGCACATTCCATGTCGCGTGCAACTATGGGAACCAACGGTTATGAAGCTACATGATGCAGGATGTGTGCTTCCATCTTTAGCAACCGCTCGTAGGATGAATTGCTGCAGTCACAGCTTGTGAATGCGCAGCTGACAAGCTGCCTGCCCCTTTGCGTGTCTAAGTATGTTCCCCCCCTTGCAATATCTCTACGTACATCACCTAAATGCCTGAATCCTGGCCACCAAAGCCATCAGAACAGGCTGTAATGTTTAGATGATGCACACAAGGCGCACAAGGCGCACAGACCAGCAAGCTGAGTTTGCCTCAAGCGCAACCTCCAGATGCTACTCTCAAGCGTATTTGGGGATTGGACTTGATCGCTACATTTTCCACTGTATGAGTGCATACACAGCATGCAAAGAAGCGTGCATCACCGTTCGCACGCACGACCCCTGCTTGTTTTTGCGCGCCTACATTCTTGAAGCCTGCTGACGCGTGCCAGCTATTGCCATGCATCTACTCTTCAATCGTGCATCTGTATGGAGTGTCTGTCTTGTTGCTAATAAAACTGGTAAATGTCATCATGACCATCGATCGCATGTACAAGCGAAATATACCTCTGCAGTCGTATGCTTGCCAATTGCTTGCATTGAATAACACAAAGTAGGCCACTCACTCAAAGTCAAAGACACCTACCTGTACCTACCCAATATTACGTTGGGAGGTCCCAAATGTTGAAGTTTGAAGTAGTGGGGAAACATGTCAAATCCTTTTTAGTTTCACCAAAAAAACTCAGGGACGGCATCAACTAGTTCCATGCAGCAGCAAAGTGTTTATGCCGTTCATGCACTGATTTACACGGGGGGCTGGGTGGAATCCATAATCGTACGCCCATATAGTTAAGGGGTTCCAGGAATAATTTTGCGTAAATGTGCCACAAAACTTGGTTTTGTCCCCCCCCCACACTTCTGTCAATATAACTGTGTACGTGTCCTATAAGCGGCAGTCTACAATATAATGCAGGTCTACAGATTCATGCACAGTTCTAGCATACTATGTATTTGAATGACGAACTGGAAGGTCTCCAAACTCGATGTGCACCATCATCCACATAGGCTCTCACACTTATAGCAAAACGCATCCCACTTCTGTGCACTTCCGGCGTTCACGCATCCAAACCTTCCTCCCTCTCTTGTTCTTTTCTCGCAGCCAACTCTGTGGGCTCCCTCATCGCTGCCGTGAAAGCCAGCAACTCGTCCTCTTTCGCTTCCGGGGGCTTGACCAGCCTGAAGAGCTCTGTGCTGCCACACTACCCCACTGCGGGCGCCACCGGCATGTCCACAAACCTCAAGCTGTTGCTGGCCGCTGCCAGCGGGTGGGTGTGTTTCCAAGGAGGATTTGCTGTATGTGCACCGGCTGTTGTCCGTTTGGTAGTGGGCACGTGAACGATTGCTGAGACGTTGCGTTGGTGTGGGGTGTATTCATTTTTGTGTATGAGGTAATTGTAAGGACTACCGCTGGCATAGGTGCATGCAGCGCTGCACAATCTGTACAACTAAAACCATTCTTTTAATTTATGGTGCTGGAAGGCTCGCACAGGACGTGCATACTGTTTTATGCTCTGGTCCTGGCACACATGATGAAGATGAAGACACCCCAGAATATCAAAGCTCATGTGCCTAACTCGCCCCAATCTGCATATTTAAATGAACAGGTGGGTGCTGTACCGTGCCGACGCCCAAGCACGCAGCCACGACTGGATCGTGGACTTGTCCCTCAACGTCTTGCAGGTGAGCACTTTGGCTGTTTGGTGTGGATGCAAATAAGCTCAGTTTGATCCTCCATGTTTATAGCAGTACACAAAGGGAAAACCGTTGGTGGGTGCTCTTTGATTTGTAACCCCTTGTAGCCCCTTGTAACCTTGATAATTCCTCCCTTGCTCACAGGCCGCCTGGTTGATCAGCTTTGTCAGCTTCATCCCTTTCCGCTCCGTGTACATGGCCCTCAGAGGCATGGCACCCCACTCTAGTGTGCCCCTGAACGCGTTAAGGCCTGCGGCCATGATGAAATGAGCCCGGACAACTGCAATCTCCGTTCAACAATTGCCTCCTTCCCCCTGCATAGACGCCTGTTTGGCGGCCAAGATGTGAAACTGTAATTTTGTGAGGAGTGTGTGCCTCTTTCTGTCAGCGGGGAACCGAGGCATGCACGCACAAGCAGACAGTCTGCCAACCCGTGTGTTAAAACGAGGGAATCATCATTGTCGGCAAACATCCACAGTGCCTCCATACTCACCAATTACAGAAACACTGCTTGTGTTTCAATGCAAATGCACAAGCGCTCAGCCCTCCTGCTGATTAGCAAAGGCAAAAAAAAGACGCCGAAACATAATGGTTACAATGGTTACAATTGGGGGTGACCTTCAGCCAGGTTGTTTGGCTGATCGGCTGCTGACTGGTCTCGGCCAGCCACAAATAAATCCATAAGCTCAGAAAGAAAAAGAAAAAGTCTATT
>Ga0307945_1001623_pt1:0-7500 | contig 17754 bp, 23 predicted proteins | sample OrgLakmetagen228_FD_201818 | JGI IMG/M metagenome (GOLD analysis project Ga0307945, IMG submission 201818) | Saline water microbial communities from Organic Lake, Antarctica - #228 | ecosystem: Environmental > Aquatic > Non-marine Saline and Alkaline > Saline | place: Antarctica: Organic...
CCACCACCACCACCACCACCACAACACCAACACCAACACCAACACCAACACCAACACCAACACCAACACCAACACCAACAACACCACCAACACCAACACCAACAGCAGCCCTCTTCTGTACATTTGTGTACCTCGTATTTAAATTCAGGGATGCCGCACAGGTGGTGCAGCAGCAGCAGCTCGTTTAGGGCGATAGCTTTGGCCACTGGCAGGTATTCCTGCAAACAATACAAAAGAGCGTGAGCAATATATGCAGTTCTACAAGAGCATCTACAAGTCACAGACACACACACACACACACACACACATATACACACATGCAGGTATTCCTGCCAACAGCACAAAAGAGCGTGAGAAATTATGCAATTCCACAAGAGGATCAACAAGTCACAAAGACACACACACACATACCCACAAACGCACAGCCTGTTTGTCACAGCACCCCCAAATTGCAGGCTAGCAAAAAATACACACACGTGTAAGTGCAGCTTCACCAGACATTAGATCACGAATGCAGGCCCTTCCTTTGAATTCACATTGTTATTTTTTTGCACAACACGATTGTTAAAATGCTTTGGCGATCTTCCACAACTTCCCTCCATTTTTAGGTATGTGCCAATGCACGAAAATCTTGACACATAATGCTAGCGTGCGCAGCATACATGTTTGCATTGTGCATGTGCGTAAAGTGCAGTGAGGTGAACCTGATATTTGTGTGTGTGTGTGCGTGTGTGTGTGTGTGTGTGTGTGTGCGCGTGTGCGCGCCTGCGCGTGTGTTTGTGCGTGTGTGCGTGTGTGTTTGTGTGTGTGTGTGCGTGTGTGTGCGTATGTGTGTTTGTGTGTCTGTGTGTATGCGCGTGTGTGCGTGTGTGTTTTTGTGTGTTTGTGTGTGTGTGTTTGTGTGTGTGCGTGTGTGTGCGTGTGTGTGTCCGTGTGTATAACCCACATTTACTTACCTTGAGCATGGTGGGCACTGGTCGGGTGAAAGGCAAGCGCGACACAAAGCGGGCAAGGTAAGCAATGACAGCAGTGCGAGGACCAGAGGCAAAATCAGTGCCTGCCTGTAAGTGTGCGCAAATGTGTGTGTGTGTGTGTGTGAATCAGTGCCTGCCTGCAAGTGTGCGCAAATGTGTGTGTGTGTGTTAATCAGTGCCTGCCTGTAAGTGTGCGCAAATGTGTGTGTGTGTGTGTGTGTAAATCAGTGCCTGCCTGTAAGTGTGCGCAAATGTGTGTGTGTGCGTGTGTGTGTTAATCAGTGCCTGCCTGTAAGTGTGTGCAAATGTGTGTGTGTGTATGTGTGTGTGTGTGTAAATCAGTGCCTGCCTGTAAGTGTGTGCAAATGTGTGTGCGTGTGTAAATCAGTGCCTGCCTGTAAGTGTGCGCAAATGTGTGTGTGTGTGTGTGTGTGTTAATCAGTGCCTGCCTGTAAGTGTGTGCAAATGTGTGTGTGTATGCGTGTGTGTGTGTGTGTGTGTGTGTGTAAATCAGTGCCTGCCTGTGAGTGTGTGCACATGTGTGTGTATGCGTGTGTGTGTGAATCAGTGCCTGCCTGTGAGTGTGTGCACATGTGTGTGTATGCGTTTGTGTGTGTGAATCAATGCCTACCTGTAAGTGTGTGCAAATGTGTTTGCAAGTGTGTATGTGTGTGTGTGTGTGTGTGTGTGCGCGTGCTTGTGTGTGTGTGTGTCTGAGGTAGTGGCTGTGTGTCATGTACGCATATGTATAAGTGCTTGTGTGTGTGTGCGTGTGTGTGTGTGCTTGTGTGCGTGTTTGTGTATGCGTGTGTGTGTGCTTGTGTGTGCAAGTCAGAGGTGGTGGTGCATAAATGGTGCGTCCAGTTTAGATATCTCAGTCCTGCGTGCGAAAACATGCACACACACACAAACACACACATGCACACACACACATGCACACAAACATGCACACACATATAACACTGAAGTCTCCAAACACTGCGCAACAAGACCAGCCCGCAGTACCAGGTCATCGTATTTAAACAAAAGATGAGCGCAACAAGCAAGATATAAGGGAACAAGATCAAAAAGCAATAACACTGAACCCGCCTAACAATAATAACCTATTGAGCAAGATCATCCGGCTAGAAACGCTCAGCGCAGTGAACCAGACCATGCCCTTACCTACCAGTGATGTGCAAACACACCTAACAGCTGCACATCAGCGTGGTGAACCAGATCAAGCCCTTACCTACTAGTGACGTGCAAACACACCCAACAGCTGTGCATCAGCGTGGTGAACCAGACCATGCCCTTACCTACCAGTGATGTGCAAACACACCCAACAGCTGCACATCAGCGTGGTGAACCAGATCATGCCCAAACTTACCTGTGATATGCAAACATACCTAACAGCTGCACATCAGCGTGGTGAACCAGATCAAGCCCTTACTTATCAGTGATGTGCAAACACACCCAACAGCTGCACATCAGCGTGGTGAACCAGATCAAGCCCAAACTTACCTGTGATATGCAAACAAACCCAACAGCTGCACATCAGCGTGGTGAACCAGATCATGCCCAAACTTACCTGTGATATGCAAACATACCTAACAGCTGCACATCAGCGTGGTGAACCAGATCAAGCCCTTACTTATCAGTGATGTGCAAACACACCCAACAGCTGCACATCAGCGTGGTGAACCAGATCATGCCCTTACCTACCAGTGATGTGCAAACACACCCAACAGCTGTACATCAGTGCAATGAACCAGATCATGCCCTTACCTACCGGTGATGTGCAAACGCACCCAACAGCTGTGCATCAGCGCAGTGAACCAGATCATGCCCTTACTTACCTGTGATGGGCAAACACACCCAACAGCTGCACATCAGCGTGGTGAACCAGATCATGCCCTTACCTACCAGTGATGTGCAAACGCACCCAACAGTTGATGCACAACAGCGTGGTGAACCAGATCATGCCCTTACATACTTGCATACTTGTGATGTGCAAATGCACCCAACAGTTGATGCAAAACAGCTACTGACCGCCTAGCAAGACCGTGCAACCTCACATCCTACCACGCAGTTCACATATACAGTGTGTCACGCTGGGTCTCACCTCTTGGGTGCGCCAATTGCCCCAACCATCACGTTCAAAACTTCACACAGTGATCTGCACCTGTACCTTTATTGTCCTTCTTGCCGTTCACACCCGCTCAATCACTCAAAACCACACAGCACATCAGAAAGCAAGTCACACTGGATTTCATTTCTTGGGTGCCGATTTGCCCCAGTAGCTGCAGCTGCTATTTGAATCTACACCATGTTCTGCATACATCTCCACCTGTCTTGTCCCTCTTCCTGCTCACACCGCTCACACTGCTCAGGACCACTCCTGCTCACACCGCTCAACCACTCAGGCCCACACAGCACATCAGAAAGCAAGTCACACTGGATTTCTTTCTTGGGTGCCGATTCGCCCCAGTAGCTGCAGCTGCTATTTAAATCTGCACCATGTTCTGCATACAACATCTCCACCTGTCTTGTCCCTCTTCCTGCTCACACCGCTCAACCGCTCAGGACCACTCCTGCTCACACCGCTCAACCGCTCAGGACCACTCCTGCTCACACCGCTCAACCACTCAGGCCCACACAGCACAGCAGGAAACAAGTCACACTGAACACCCCACCTATTGCGTGCCGATTCGCCCCAAGCACAGCAGGAAACAAGTCACACTGAACCCCCCACCTCTTGCGTGCCGATTCGCCCCAAGCACAGCAGGAAACAAGTCACACTGAACCCCCCACCTCTTGCGTGCCGATTCGCCCCAGTTGCTGCAAGATTTCAAAGTCCTCAGTCACAAAGCCCCCTGTCCCTATTTCGTCCAAGATCATGCGTTCCATGGCTTCAGTCTGCGTCCGTGTGTGTACGTGTGTGTGTGTGTCCGTGTGTGTGTGTCTGTGTGTGTGTCCGTGTGTGTTTGTGTGTGTGTTTGTGTGTCTGTGTGTGTCCGTGTGTGTTTGTGTGTGTGTGTGCGCATCCGTGTGTGTTGTGTGTACGTGTGTGTGTGTGTGTGTGTGTGTGTGCGCATCCGTGTGTGTTGTGTGTGTGTGAGCACACAGGCATGACCCGTGGCCCCACACAATGAAAGTATGCCATGATGTGCACACGAATGCAAGCCTTGCTTTCTACGCATAACCAGTGCGAGTTTCAATGTCAACTTCAGGCCGGCCTGGACAAGCCATGCTTCCAATGTCAACTTCAGGTCAGGGCCCCACCGGAAACCCATCATGAGGAACACGCAACAAAAAAGTCTCAAAGTCTACGTTGATGAAAATCAGCTCGCTTGTGTGCGTGTGTGTGTGTGTGTGTGTGTGTGTGTGTGTGTGTGTGTGTGTGTGTGTGTGTGTGTGTGTGTGTGTTTGTGCGCATCCGTGTGTGGCGTGCATTAAGCAAAGGCTCTCAACCGATGCTCACTCTAGCCTCACCAAAAAGCCATCATGAAACACACGAAATAAAACAGGTCTACGCTGATAAACATCAGCGTGCATAAAGGAAAGGCTCTCTAGTGCTCACGCTAGCCTGAGCCCCACCAAAAACCCAACATGAGTAGGGTTGGCCAGAAACTTATTATATATGCACCGTACATCTGGAAATTTCCCTGGCAAATACAACGTATAAACACCGTATATATATATGGTCCTGGACAACCCTTATCTTGTCAGAGATTTTGTAATGTCACCCACATTTCACATTTCACATTTCACATTTCACAATCCACATTTCACATTTCAAATTTCACATTCCACAATCCACATTCCACATTTCACATTTCACATTTCACATTTCACCCACATTTCACATTCCACATTTCACATTTCATATTCCACATTTCACATTTCACCCACATTTCAAATTTCACATTCCACATTTCACATTTCACATTCCACATTTCACATTTCACATTCCACAATTCACATTCCACATTTCACATTCCACATTCACAATTCACATTCCGCATTTCACCCACATTTCACATTTTGCATTTCGCATTTCACGTTTCAATTTCCACAATTCACATTTCACATTCCACATTCCACATTCCACATTTAACGTTTCACATTTCACATTTCACGTTGTTTTTTCGTGTGTGGGCACCGAGCATTTACGTCACCAGTCCAACCTTTTTTTGGTAATATTTCTGACAATGGGATCAAAGGTTTTGTCTTTGAACATCGCTCAGATGTATACATGTTCATAAGTGCAGCTGTCAATCCAATAATCATAATTATTATTGGTTGGTTTTTTGTTGGGACCTGTCAATCCAACAATCATAATTATTATTGGTTGGTTTTTTGTCGGGACCTAAAGGTTGAGCAGCCATGCCAGGCTGGAGGCCTTTGTAATCCAAACCAAAAAAGAGATGACCAATCCCATGGCATGCCAATCCAAACCAAAGAGACCAATTCCAAACCAATCCAAACCAATTCGAACCAAAGAACAAGAGACCAATTCCATGGCATGCCAAACCAAACCAAAGAGACCAATTCCAAACCAATCCAAACCAATCCAAACCATAGAACAAGAGACCAATTCCATGGCATGCCAATGCGTGTGGAGATATTAATTCCGCACAGAGTTTTTCGACCATGCACTTTGCTGCCCCCACCCTCATGAACTCTATATACCATGAGCCTATCGTACTTTTCATTTATCACCGCGCCCCTAATTAATGTTGTTCCTAGGGGGCGGTGATCAAGCTGCTAACGAGTCATTTAATATGCACATTAAATTTGATATGTGTATTAATTTTGGTATGTGTAATTTTTCGTGGGGGCGGTTGGTGGAAACAAAATAAAAAGGGACACATTTTGTCATCAAATTGTGTTTTCAGGGCGTGCAGTGGCGAGGTGAGGCCTGCTACAACAGTGAGGCCTTTGAGGCCTGCTACAACAGTGAGGCCTGTGGGGCCTGCTATAACAGTGCCGAGGTCAGGCCTGCTACAACAGTTGTTTGGCTGCGTGCAAGAATTTAGTTTAGTTTGGATTACAAAGGCATTCAACCTGGAACAGTTGTTTGGCTGAGTGCAAGAATTTAGTTTAGTTTAAATTACAAAGACATTCAACCTGGAACAGTTGTTTGGCTGAGTGCACAAATCTAGTTTAGTTTGGATTACAAAGGCATTCAACCTGGAATAGTTGTTTGGCTGAGTGCAAGAATTTAACTCCCTCGCTCTGATAAACTGTGGAAACAGGCCCGAGAGAACAGAGGGTAGGTATATGAACATCTGTAGGGGTGGTAGTTGCCATTTTTTGGATATTTGTTAAATGAATATTTGTAGGGGTGGTGGTTGCCCCTTTTCTGGATATTTGTTAAATGAATATTTGTAGGGGTGGTGGTTGCCCTTTTTTGGGAATCTAGTTAAATGAATATTTTTAGGGGTGGTGGTTGCCCTTTTGGAGAATTCTTTTTTCCAAGGGGGGTGGATGGTGAGCCCGGTACCTTACGCTATCAGATTGCTCCAGCCAGACGCTCCCCATTGATCACCTTATTCTCTGTGTTGGAGTCATACGATTTAAAGGAGTAAACCCCCACTAGCCCGTAGTTTTCCTGTTCCATACACTTCTTAACCGCCTGTGCAGGCATCTCCAACCCCTAAAGTTCCTGCCTTGAACACTTTTCTTAATCTCCTTTGCAGGCATCCCAACCCCCTCTTGCAGGCTTGCCCCCCTGTTGCAACTAGGGTTGGCCAGAACCATATATAAATATATATACGGTGTGTGTACGGTATTTTTTGGCAGGGAAATCACCGAATATACGGTCATGCACGGTGCACATATACGGTTCTGGCCAACCCTATTTATGAACCCTTTGTAGGCATACACGTTGCCATAAACAGTCATGGCCACACCCTGCCCTCACTTAAATCACAAATCACGCCTCTCCAGTGGCCAAGGTGTTGTGAACGTGCTTCTATTGCACATTTTGTTCAACCTTTCTGCAACCCCTCCGCTTGTGTAAGATCTGTGATTTTAAGTTTAAGCACGCTCCTGGCGTTGCGTTAGATGGTCAACTATATAAATATTGGCATTGGTAGTAAGCGAGCACACATGCGCACACTCACACTCTCACACACACACACACACACTCACTCACACACACGCACACACACACACACACACCAATTGGGGAGGGGGCCCTGGCCGTGCCGGCTGCTGCAATACGAACGCATCAGGTGCTAAATCTGGAGCCACGTAGTCTTGCACCCCCTCCTCCTCATCGTCATCCCCGGAGATGCTGGCTTGCAACTCATCCTCACCTGAAGACGTAAAGTACGCAGCTAATGCTGTGAGAATGCAGGCAGGGCAGGAAAGCGGGCAGGGCAGGAAAGCGGGCAGGAAAGCGTACGCATCATAGGCTACAGAATAGAAGCATTGTGTCCCGGCCGTTCTTACTCATGCTCTCTCTCAAAGACTGGGCTTGCTGACTCAGCATCCTGGCCAGTTGGTCAATGTCTCCTCCCCCGCTGGAGCCTTCCTC
>Ga0307945_1001628_pt1:0-12500 | contig 17729 bp, 27 predicted proteins | sample OrgLakmetagen228_FD_201818 | JGI IMG/M metagenome (GOLD analysis project Ga0307945, IMG submission 201818) | Saline water microbial communities from Organic Lake, Antarctica - #228 | ecosystem: Environmental > Aquatic > Non-marine Saline and Alkaline > Saline | place: Antarctica: Organic...
AAGCATCCTTCATCTGTCTAGTCCAACAATTAGAAGCACCAGAATTCCCAAGGGAAATATCTGCTTTCATAACATCGCGTAAAGTATTGCTGTTTGAATCAACCATCCTGTTCCAAAATTTGACAGTTGACCTGAACCAGTAAAATTGCAAGGGTTCCTGCAAGATTGTAACAGACAGTGCATGCTCCCTAAGCCAAATTAGAAAACAGCTACTCTTCCCTGAAATGCAACGAGCCCATTATATACACTCAAACCTGCTAGAACTAATTGTATCTATAATTTATGCTTCACCAGAGCCTATTTGCTTCTATAAAGTGAAAGCCCATAGTGGCATTTCCGGAAATAAATGTGCAGATGCAATTGCCAAACACTCTGCTTTACATGACGATGGTCATGACCTGCACTTTCAGCCTCCAGCTCCAGACGGTAATGCATATACACACCTTTATTTGCTTGCGGCTAAAGACACCGATGAGGATCCCAGCGAAAGAAGGGCAATTACACCTAGGCTTCGTGCACTCTCTGATTTAAAGGCCAAGCTTAAAAACACACAGAATGGGAAGTGCCAAATCACACAGAATGGGGAGTGCCAATACAGGCACGGGCTATTTTAACTACTGGAAGGACCTTAGACCTTTGGTCAATAAGCAAGCCACAATGCTTTCCGGGAAAATAGTAATCTCAAATTTTACCAAAAGCGTAATGTTATGAGGTACCGCAGTGGTACAATTAATTCTTAATAAAAAAAACACCTACCGATACGGCTTTTCTCCCAATGCAAACTGCCCCATCTGCCACACTAAAACTGCGTTTCACATACTCAGAGGTGCCAACACACTAACATGAGGAACATGATTATAAAACGCCATAATACGGCAAGCGTGCTGATTGTCCAAGTCCTACAAAGGGACCATGCGGAACCAACCAAATTGCCTACACTGACATAGGCAGCGCAGATAAACTATCAGAGCAAGGCCTAGATCTGAGAAACACTGCCAACAAAACACTGCCCTCTTGGTTGCTACCCAACCTAACAGCATATGTGTTAAAAGCTTCTTCTCGACCTGACCCTATCCTAATTTTACTTAGCCCTGTGTGCTCCTCTCGCGTAACCACCCGCAACTCAAAATTTTAACAGCTTGCTAAAGACAAGAAACTGAATTCAAACCAGTGAGAGGCTCACCTGATTGTGTTTAAGTTTTGTGAAGACACTAGGCCTGATGCCCAACACACCATTAAGCAAAAGCACAGCACAGCGTGCTTATTGGCAACCTAATCAGACAAGGATACAGGGAAGTCAAGCTCCACGTGATCTTCGTTGGAGTTTTGGGGACTATCCACAACGACCATACCGATTAACCTCTGGCAGACCTTAATCTGGATTATTAAAAGATTAAAAACCCAACACACAAACTGAATGAACGATCCATCAGACATGCATCTGCACTCATAAAAACAAGGTATGCACTGCAATATAACACAAGCAACAACAGTCAAGGTTTGGGTCTGGTTGCTACGGCACACAACCCCCCTGACCCACACTAATTTATTTTAATCGTTTGCATGGTGGGGGGTTTAATCGTTTGCATGGTGCGGGCACCTAAGTAACCCTTTCCCTTAATCATGCTAGCTGTGTCACCACTACTAGCGGAGTCTTTTCCTTTTTTTATATCGCGTTTGTTTGGTTGTACGTCTCTTGGTTTCATAGCCAGGGGGGGTATGGATTAGCAGCGTCTTTTATTCACGAGCTTATATCCGAGCTGGACAATTTATTTCTGGTGCCTTAGACCAGTCGGCAGCTGTATGGTAGCCGTGTGGGGAGTGGCTTTCACTGCCTGCGTATTTTTTTTTCTTTTCTATATTAGCCAAACAACCTGGCTGAAGGGCATCCCTGATTGTAATTAATTCCCATCTTTTGGTCAGGTCACCCCTGCCAGGTCTTTTGGTCAGGCCACCACTGCCAGAGTTACTGTCCCAACTCAGATATTTTTGGATATTCCCTGCCAGATAGTAGATATCCAAAAAAATGTTCGAGGAGGGAAACACGCATTGCTCAAGAAAACGATGGCAACAATGTAACGTGTCACGCCCAATCAGTGGCAGCAACGATTCGTGCGGCAAGCAGCTTGTTGTTGTGCTGATCCTTATACTTTGCAGTTTGTTGTTGTGCTGATCCTTATACTTTGCAGTTTGATGTTGTGCTGATCCTTATACTTTGCAGTCTGTTGTTGTGCTGATCCTTATACTTTGCAGCCTTTTGTTGTGCTGATCCTTTTACTTTGCAGTGACGGCAATTTGACCTGACAAATAAATCCTTTGTGTGTGACTGCATTTCAACCAGAGTCTGATGAACAGATAATGTACCTGTCGCATTCAGAGGGAAATTTGTAAGGGCAGTAACAATCTTATAAAAAATAACAATGCAGCCACACCAAGGATAGGCAGGACCAATCACAGCAAGCGCCTTGGAGCCTTATACAAACAAGAATCTTGGTTTTGAGTGTCAAGATGAGTGGACTGTGCTTGTTATCATGTAAACGTGGAAGGCACCCTTCCCAGTCCTGTACGTTTTCTGGTTTTGAGGAATTTTCCAGTACATAAGTGGCTTGTATGTGATGTTTCCACCATAGGGTTGGATAACAAGATTGCGAAGGGAGATAAAAACAAGATTGCAAAGGGGGGGGGTTGCCGTCCTCCTCTGGCTTGTAAACATAACTTCTGTCTTAGTTTTTCTCCTTAAACCTAGCTTTCAGTTTGTGCCATCTCATTAACACAAAAAAGAAGGCGTTGCCGCCTTTATCCAAAAGAAGGCGGCAGTGTGCCTTAATCTACTCAGCAAAGGTGTAACCAACCAAGACCTGGTATGTTTTTGCACCCTTTTTTCTGAAAGAGCAACTAACAGCTTTACAGTAACAAAACCACTTTTACAACAGGCACATGGCAAGTAATTGATCTGGAAGATTTTTGGCCTGAAAGTCTTAAGCTTTGCAACAAGTTTTAAAATCAAAGAATGACTGAAGTAGCTGAAGACGCATTGATAAGGAGAGTCCTGCGGGTGTCTATAAAGCAGGAGGATGCCCAGGGTGATGGAGCCGCGCCCACTGTTTGTCTGTCTGGAGTGGCTCAGGTATGCGATGCAGCTCACATAGCAGGTCATAAAGGTCTTCAGGCATGCGTACACCCATCACCTACGCACTGCAAGAACAAATGAGGTAGGAAGTGTGCTCCTAGGCACGCACCTCGCATCGCACGCTCGCACCTGCATACGCAAGCACGCACACGCTCCCGTACTTGTATGCACACCTTTAATGCTGATGCACAACCTTGCAGGAGCTGGAGATGGACAGGATGGGGGAGGCAGGTCTGCCTCTGCTCATGAACAGGGACATGCTGGACCGTCTCATCGTGGCGCGCCTCATCGAGAGCCCCCCGACCGACTACCCTCAGACGCCCGTCCAATACCTGCTGGGCTGCTACCAGCGCGCGGATGACGAGCTGCGGAACCGGACGGTCGCGGGCAGCGCCCAGCTGAGTGGAACTGAGCAGTGCTGCAGGGACCTGGTGGTGAATTATGCAGGCCTGACGCTTTCAGGGGGCATTGTGCCACACCTTGGAGCACAGGTGTGTGTGTGCTTGTGTCTTGCTGGGGAGTATACAAGGAGGGAGGCCCTGGTGGTGCCTGATGGTGCTGTGGTGTTCATCACTGGGAAAAGCGTGCCTAGCATTGCACCTAACGTGCTGAGCTTGGCACAGTAAGCAATTGCGCAGCATTTTCTGCAAACAATGTGTCTAGCCAAGGTCTGTATTATGCCTGAACACTGATAAGAGCACCTTTTTGTTGCACGTTGTGGAACCCGGTTGTAATGACATGACCCTGCTTGCCTTGTGACACGTGTGTTTAAGACATATATTGCATCACACCTCATCACATGCGCACGTAAACACCACCATATGCACCCCATGCACCTGACAGCAGCATGTCAGCACGTGATTCGATGCACACACTCCCAACTAAATTGTGAACAGGCAGAAGCAGCGGAGCGCAAGGGCCCCCTCCAACTCTTGGATAGCCTTGATGCACGCTTCAACCCTAGTGCTCTAGGAAGCAGGTGGGATGCGTGTTTGTGTCAGGTCTTGCATGAGAGGCTAATGCAATCTGCGCTCCTTCTCAGGCAACCAAGGCAAAACAATGGAGTATGGCTTCATGCACGTTTTCAAAACGGCAGTTAGGCGTGGCGTGGCGACCTTCTTGCTTTACAGGAATTGAATCCTTGCACTCGCAGTTGCACACGTAGAGAGTACCAAGGTGACATTATTTTGGAAAAGTTAATCAATGGCAATTGGAGCACAAGCTGCTCTGCATAAGCACTTGTACAAGCACGTATACCCATAGATCATGCAAGGCGCTCACCCTCCTGGATGTTGTGCACCCACACACTCACGCAAATGCATGCTTGTGCAGTGCCCAAGGGGCGGTGCCTCTTCCCGTGGGCTTTTTGGAAGACCTGTCTGCAAAGCACGTGGCAGATGACAATGAGGAGGGCCTGAAAGAGCTTGTGCGTCCTGTAGGTGAGTGTGTCACGGTGTGAATGTGCCTTGTAGGTATTTTCGTGTTTCTACAAATGGTGTGGAAAGCTTGAGAAAAACAGCGGTCGGTAGATCAGTGCTTCAAATGAAAAGCCTCCCCTTTGCTCCTAACTGGAGCCTCCCCTTTGTGCACGCAGCTTCCCTCCAGCTTAATACCTCCACTCTTGGTCTTCATTGTGTCCGGTCAGATGTGCATGGAACATGCACGAGTTGTGCGTTTTGTGTTTTTGTGTGTGGCTGCTACATACTTTTGTAAAGACCATGTCTCAGGACACACCTTATTCAGTGCTTGTAAAGTTTGAAAAGTTAAGCAGGCAGGGGGATCCACTTCCCACATTTGATAAGGACAAGTGTAGGTGTCCGGAAGCAATCAGAGATCAAGGGAGCAAATACTCTATTTTGGCGAGAGAGCGTGGTGTGCGCTTTGTCTGGGGGGGGGAATCAGCTGAGTCCTCAGCATTATATTTTTTCTTGAACCGGGTCATACTATATCATTTACGTAAAGTCTCTCCAATTAAAGTGCTCTATATCATTTCCGTAAAGTTTCTCCAACTAAAGTGCTATTCAAAGGCAGGGTGACTCTCAAAGCGAGGATCAGGTCGCTTCAGTCAGTGCGCAGCTGCTCCTTTCTGTGGTGTCATTGTGAGCCAGAGCGCCCTTCATAGGGCAAGGGTATCTGTTCACGTGCTTGTAGGGTGTGAGACGTACTACGGTTTGCCAGCGCCTGGATACACGCCACAATTGGGTGACAGAAAGTGCATGTCTTGCCAACACGCGGCTGCGTTCATTGTGTACAGTTGCCGTGAGTGCACGCTGTATAATAGGGTGTGTCAGATAGTGCACTGTTTGCCAGCACGTGGCGACGAGCCTGTAGGGCGTCAGACAGTGCACGTTGTTTTTAGGGTGTGTCAGATAGTGCACTGTTTGCCAGCACGTGGCGACGAGCCTGTAGGGCGTCAGACAGTGCACGTTGTTTATAGGGTGTGTCAGATAGTGCACTGTTTGGCAGCACTTGCCTTGAGCCTGTACGGCGTCAACAAAAAATAAGAATGCATGCGCTTTTGCCGGCGCCTGGCTAGAGAGTAATGTTGTTGTCCAGGGGGGGCTGATCTTGAATGCCCTAGAAGTAGGGTTGGCCAGAACCGTACTTCTGCACCGTATATGACTCTATGTTAGGTGATTTCCTTGCTAAAATGCGGTATGTACATCGTATACTCAAAAATGTGTGTTTCTGGCCAATCCTACCTGTGATGCATTTCAAAGGAGCTGAACCAAGCACTTGTGGTGTGTGCGTCTGATGCTTTTGAGTGGTCACATGCATGAGTACGTGAAAAGCATGCACGTGGCTCATGCAACTGAGGATCTTAGTGCTTTTGCCTTGATCTGGTGCTTGTGTACCGTGTGCAAGTGCTCGTGTATTGTGCGCAAGTGCTTGTGTATTGTGTGCAAGTGCTTGTGTAATGTGTGCAAGTGCTTTTGCCTTGATCTAGTGCTTGTGTGTTTCTGTGCATAGACAGGCTTGCTATATTTTAAGATGCGTCATAATGTACCGTCTAACATAATGGTTTCCCAGGCACTCAAACGTGCTTGGAGTTACCAAGAACGATTGTCTGAGGCCCAAATGGTTACATGTGTAGGGTTGGCCAGAACCATATATATACGGTGTGTATACGGTATTTTTGGCAGGGAAATCACCAGATATACGGACATTTACGGTGTATGTATACGGTTCTGGCCGACCCTATACATGTGTAATGGCCCTAGGCTATGTGAGTTCTAATTGCCATGACTGCACACTCGCCTAGGTCACCAGGGTCACCTATTTCAGCCCAAACCTCTACTAATAGTCTTGTTACATGATACTAGACGATTCATATAAAACATTACTGTATTGTACTTCCCCACTCTGTAAATTTACCGACTAAGTGATAAAATCGAGGCACCTGCATGTCCCATTCCACAGCTTGTTCAATCGCAGCGTATTTGTATGACAGGTCACGCGTTTAATGGCTAAGAATAAAAATCACCTTGTGCACATTTGTATCAAGCTTGCATCTTTTTTGCTTTACTGCATGCTATGGAACAACTGATGGCACTTGCAGCTAAGGAGCTTGCACGGCGCGCAAAGTCTGCATCTGCAATGGGGGACTATGCGGCACCATTGGCCAGTGTACGCTTCCTGGTACATGGTGCACCTGTGTGTGTATGCAAGTGTATGTGTGTGTGTGTGTGTGTGTATGTGTAAGTGTATTTGCGTTTGTGCGCATGTGTGTGAGTATGAGTGTGTCTGTGTGTGTCTGTATGTATGTGTGTGCGTGCGCGCGTGTGTGTATGAGTATACTTGCACACACCCGCTCGTGGAATATTCCAAATAATGCGGATTAAAAGGCACGTAAAATGCACGCAACCTTAACTTACACAAGGACATAGCCTACGTTGTTAGGGATAAGTGTCCCTTATTTTACGAACTTTGACTCCTCACGCTAACAGTAATTCCACCACACCCAATCACAACACAGTAATTTTGAATTGTCACGGAGTGTAGCAAAACAAAGCTACACTTACCAGACCTTGCCTTGATTGTGAGGCACATCGATTAGGAGGAGGAAATGCCCTCGCACATTTCTGTCAACTCACCTGTGATGATCCTTCAGGTAGGCATTGAGCAAGAGGCTCAAACATGCACGCTCACACCCATCAGTCGCTTTTGATGTGTGTCATTCTTTCAGGTGGGCATCGAGCATGTGGCCCGTGCGCTTGTGGGCATCCGGGAGTGGCTGCCCAACCTGAAGGATGTAACGGGGCGAGGCATTGAGGTGTGTTTGTGTGTATATGTATGTGGTGTGTATTTTACGTGTGTGTATATGTGTGTGTGGTGTGTATTGACGTGTGTGTTTGTGTGTGTGTGTGTGTGTGTGTGAGTGTGTGGTGGGGCAATTTAGTGTGATTATCTTATGCTCCCTGGAATGTACTCGTGCCTGTGATTATGTGCTGGGCTCATACATAAAGATCAATGCACACACAGAAAAGCAGTGGCTGTACAGCCATAACGATCAGTGCACAGCCATAATGATCAATGCACACACAGGAAATGCAATGCACGCACAGCCATAATGATCAGTGCACACACAGAAAAGCAGTGCTGTACAGGGGAAAAAACCCAGCACACACAGGAAAATTAATGCACACACATAAAAGCAGTGACCTTACAGCTTTGGGCGAGGAAAAGGCAGGTTGTCAGCTGCACACACAAGTTGGAACACGGAATCAAATGCACACTCGCACGCAAATGCACGAATGGACGCATGCTGCACACATGCAAGTACTTGAGCTATTGCCACTCGCCCGCCCCCCTCTACTCCCTCACTAAAACAGAAGCTCCCTCACGCATTCACACAGGCACCAGGCAGCAGCTGGCTGGGCCCCTGCTTCTGCCCTAGCGGTATTGACGACCAGCTTGTCAGCAGCCAACCTAATGTGAGCGTTCTGGAGTCGTGTGCCGCCATTTCTCGAGTATCGTGGGGGTGGCTATTGATCCCGAGTGCGCCTCTTTGTTGCCATGACTGCATTTGTAGGGTTGGCCAGAACCATATATATATACACGGTGTATGTACGGTATTTTTGGCAGGGAAAATACACAATACACGGTCATTTACGGCGTATATATACGGTCCTGGCCAACCCTATGCATTTGGGTTGCTGAAGGGGTGGTGGGAGGTGGCTGTGTCCTTTTGTGCTGTGTTCTTGTGCTGTGTCCTTTTGTGCTGTGTTCTTGTGCTGTGTCCTTTTGTGCTGTGTTCTTGTGCTGTGTCCTTTTGTGCTGTGTTCTTGTGCTGTGTCCTTGTGCTGTGTTCTTGTGCTGTGTCCTTTTGTGCTGTGTTCTTGTGCTGTGTCCTTGTGCTGTGTTCTTGTGCTGTGTCCTTTTGTGCTGTGTTTAGAGGTGTGCTCTGTGTACACTCAGTTGTGCACGTGCTCCTGCTCGATGTGGTGCACCAGCGCACAGCTTGGGCCATTTTGTGTCGGGGAGGGGTGCAATACCACTAGAGGTTGAGTGAGTGTAGAAATAGGCCATTTCACTGGAGGCTGATAGCCATATCATTAGAGCCATATCACTTGAGCCATATCACTAGAGGCTGAGAGCCATATCATTAGAGCCATGTCATTAGAGGCTGAGAGCCATATCACTAGAGGCTGATAGCATATCATTAGAGCCATATCATTAGAGCCATATCACTTGAGCCATATACTAGAGGCTGAGAGCCATATCATTAGAGCCATATCATTAGAGGCTGATAGCCATATCACTAGAGGCTGAGAGCCATATCATTAGAGGCTTATCATTAGAGGCTGATAGCCATATCACTAGAGGCTGAGAGCCATATCATTAGAGCCATATCATTAGAGCCATATCACTTGAGCCATAACACTAGGCTGAGAGCCATATCATTAGAGCCATATCATTAGAGGCTGAGAGCCATATCACTAGAGGCTGATAGCACATCATTAGAGCCATATTATTAGAGCCTTAACATTTTAGCCATATCACTAGAGGCTGAGAGCCATGCCACTAGAGCCATATCCCTAGAGGCTGAGATATTTCTAGAGGCTGAGATATCACTAGAAGCTGAGAGCCATATCACTAGAGGCTGAGGTATCACTACAGGCTGAGAGCCATATCACTAGAGCCATATTGCTAGAGGCTGAGATATTACTAGAGGCTGAGATATCACTAGAAGCTGAGAGCCACATCACTAGAGGCTGAGAGCCACATCACTAGAGGCTGAGAGCCACATCACTAGAGGCTGTGAGCCATATCACCAGAGGCTGAGATATCACTAGAGGCTGAGCGAGTGTAGAATTAGGCCATCAGGGGGATGTGGGTATGTTTGAATAGGTTGTCAGGGGAATGTTGGTCGAATCAGAATAGGCTGTTAGGGGGATGTTGGTCGAATCAGAATAGGCTCTTAGGAAGACATTGATCAAATCAGAATAGGCTGTTAGGGGGACATTGATCAAATCAGAATAGGCTGTTAGGGTGACATTGATCAAGTCAGAATAGGCTGTTAGGGGGACATTGATCAAATCAAAATAGGCTGTTAGGGGGCTACAGGTCATGCATGGGCAGGTCGTAGGTTGGCAGAGGTGACTAAGAGGAGCAAAAACACTTGCACTTAAAACAGGTAGGGTTGGCCAGAACCGTATCTTTACACTGTACATGAATGTATATTTGGTGGTTTCCCTGCCAAACAATACTGTATATACACCATATATATATTTATATATGTATATCTATATGGTATTGGCCAACCCTACTTGTTATCCTTGGATTGCAGGTGGGGGAGCAGTGTTTTTCGGACCCTGAAAACCGACGCCCTGGAGATGTGCAGCAGTCGATTCGCACGCTGCAGCTAGCTTCCAAGCAGATCCACAACGAGCTGCTTGCCATTGTCAAGGTATGTGGAGTGTGCTCAACGCATGTAAATGTGTGTGTGTGCGTGTGGTGTGTGTGTGTGTGTGTGTGTGTGTGTGGTGCGTGTGTGTGTGTGTGTGGTGTGTGTGTGTGTGCTTGGAGGACATCACACATCCGTAGCTATTCGTCCGCACGCTCAGCAACCAGCAGCCGTGTAGGGTCCATGACGAGCTGCTTGCCAAGCTGTAGAGGGCGGCAGAATGTGTTCAAACTTACTTGTGCGCTTGGAATAATTCAGGTGTATGGTTATCCATGTGCATGCTACAAATAGCAGCCAAGGCATTCCACATTAAAATGCTCGTGATTATTTCCTAGATGTGCCCAGATGTGCCCAGATGTGCCCAGTTGCTCGTGATTATTGCCCAGATATAAAGGATGGTGGAGTGTGCAGTGACAAGCGTGTTTAGTTCAGCGTTTGCGTGCTGCAACTAGTATTTGTCTGTGACCAATGAAGTTGTGTGAGTCATAAACAGTGAAAGTCAATGAGCTTCTCACCTGCATCCCTTTCCTGTCAATGTAGCCATATCTATGTGATCTATGTGACACTCTATGTGATCTATGTGATCTATGTGACAATAGAGGAGTGCGATTTATAATAAGGGTTGGCCAGGACTGTATTGACACGCCGTATTTATATGACCGTATATTGTGTACTTTCCCTGCCAATAATACCCCGTATATACATCGTATGTAAATGGTTCTGGCAGACCCTAGTCGTGAGCAGTAATTCTCACATTAGTGTCGAGTTCATACCGTTTCCTCCTGGCGCTGTATGCATCATGATGCATACACATGTTTGTGGCCAGTGAGGTGTGCAATCATGACCGCACAGGCTATTAACATAGTTATTAATCCACACCTTTTCATCCTTGAATCGATCATGCGCATTTCTCGTTGTTGGCCGTCCCCACGCACCCCCCCCCCTTCCCCGGCCAAACAGTGCCAATAAGCCTAAATTAGCCGTATTTTTGCAATTCTGGTGTAAGATTGGGGATGTGATAAATTAGCCGTATTTTCGCAACTCTGGTGTAAAAATGAGGATATGAATTGGAGCCGAAAAAGCTCCAGCTAATATGCTTACTACGCACCGGGCCCTACGCAGGCCCCCAAAATGCCGAGTTTCTAGCTACTGTCAATGGTCTAGGTATAAAATCAAGTACCTCACATTCAGATGAGGGAGAAGGGGCTTTGGATTGGGTGAATAGCTAATTGGCACTGTTTGGGGTGACTTTGGCGTGGGTACAACCTGTATCCAACGCTGCCTGTACTCTATTTATTGCAAGCTGCGCTCTAAAGCTCTCCTAGATTTAATACCTGTGTTCAGGAAAATGGTACCTGTGTTCAGGAAAGCGATACCTGTGTTCAAGAAAAATGCACGTTAGATTTAGTACCTGTGTTCAGGAAAATGATACCTGTGTTCAGGGAAAATGCACGTTAGATTTAGTACCTGTGTTCAGGAAATTGATACCTGTGTTCAGGGAAAATGCACGTTAGATTTAGTACCTGTGTTCAGGAAGAATGCACGTTAAGCAATATGACAATACAATTTTATTGTGCAGACATGTTTGTGCACATTGCAGCAGCATACACATTGCAGCAGCATGCGCTGACGCATATGTTCTCCTTGCATGTAAGTGTAGTTGACTGCACTATCACACAAAAATACACACAGACGCGCACACACACACACACAAACACACACAACACACACATACACACACACACGCACACACGCACACACACACACACAACACACACACACAGACGTTGGGTTAACAAGCCTGCTGCGCTTGATAAGTGTCCACATGTTTACTGCCTGTGCTGACTTGCCAATTTGCACGTGTAGTGACATGACTGCTTATATGTGTTCTAATTATTGAAAAAGGCATGTGGAGCCATTAAAGTCCATTGCTTTATATGTGCTCACTTTGCCGAAGTATGCACACACACACACACATACACACACATACACACACAACGCACACACACACTTTACGTGCTTGCAGTGCTTGCTGGGCAAGGGCACGCGAGATGCCATGCTGGGGTGGCTGGCAGCTGTGATGGAGGGCAACATGGAGCGTGCAAAGATGCAGGTGTGTTTGTGTTTGTACGTGTGTGTGTGTGTCTGGGTGTGACGTGCAAAGATGCAGGTGTGTGTTTGTACGTGTATGTGTGTGTGTCTGTGGGTGTGTAGTGCAAAGATGCAGGTGTGTGTTTGTACGTGTATGTACGTGTGTGTGTACGTGTATGTATGTGTGTGTATGTACGTGTGTGTGTCTGTGTGTGGGTGTGTGGGTGTGGGTGTGAGTACTTACCTGCATGCATGTGTGCGCACACATAAGGGTTTGTGTAATTGTGATTTGTTGCAAGGCAGGAAAACACGCATTGTTTACAATTACTTACACAGATGAATCCTCCGAAGCAACAAGCTGCTCGTAAGCTC
>Ga0307945_1001628_pt1:15000-17729 | contig 17729 bp, 27 predicted proteins | sample OrgLakmetagen228_FD_201818 | JGI IMG/M metagenome (GOLD analysis project Ga0307945, IMG submission 201818) | Saline water microbial communities from Organic Lake, Antarctica - #228 | ecosystem: Environmental > Aquatic > Non-marine Saline and Alkaline > Saline | place: Antarctica...
GTGTGTGTGCTTTCAGCACTCGTTTGTGCACGTGTGTGCTGGTGGATGTGTCATTGTGCGTGTTTGTGTGTGTATGTGTGTGTGTGTGTGCACCTGCTCATAGGAAGCTGACAGTGTGCCAGCTTAAAGCATTGTGAAATGACATCTCTGCATCACATTTATTTATAGATTGCAAGGTATGAATGACAAGCCAGCTTTTAGGTGTGAAGGTATACCTCTCTGCGGCAATCTGCAGCATGCCTACTTCTTGTCACCTTTACTTTTTGTCCCCCTCTTGCTTCCTACCTTTACTTTTTGTCCCCCTCTTGCTTCCTTACTTGCTTGCTTTCCTATTGAGGCCTTACTTTGACATCTTCCCTTGCAACAATGCTACGTTGACTTTGCTGCAGCGTATACACTATACATGTAAGGTTTTGGCCAACCCTATACATGTGTGTGTGTGTGTGTGTGTCCCTCGTCCCCCTCGCCCCCCTCTTGCTTGCTTCTTCACCAGGGTAGGCCAGAGCCATACATATACACCGTATGTGACCGTATGTTTGGTGATTTCACTGGCAAAAATACCGTTATACACACTATATATGTACGGTTTTGGCCAGCCCTGTTCTTCACTAGGATAGGATTTGACTGGGCACCTTACCATTTAACTATCTTTATATTGACTTGCTGCAGCGTATACCTCGCCTCCAGCCCTACGTGCAAGACCTAGAGGAGCAAATGAGCTCGTAAGTTGACAGATTGGTCTTGTGTGTGTATCTGTGCGTATGTGTGTGCGTGAGTGTGTGTGTGTGTGTGTGTGTGCGTGTGTGTGTGTGTGTGTGTGTGTGTGTGTGCGTGCGTGTATGTATGTATGTGCGCAAATTTATCACCACTTGTCCATGTCACTTGCCTGTCTGTGCGTGTGTATGTGTGTGTATATGTGTCACTACTTGTCCATGTCATTTGCCTGTCTGTGTGTGTGTGTGTGCGTGTGTGCGTGCGTGTGCGTGTGTGCATATATGTGTCATCACTTGTCCATGTCACGTGCCTGTCTGTGCATGTATGTGTGTGAGTGCGCGTGTGTGTGTGCGTGTGTGTATATGTGTCACCACTTGTCCATGTCACTTGTCTGTCTGTGCGTAAATGTGTGTGTATGTATGTGTGTGTGCGTGCGTGTGCGTGTGTGCATATATGTGTCATCACTTGTCCATGTCACGTGCCTGTCTGTGCATGTATGTGTGTGTGCGTGTGTGTGCGTGTGTGTGTATATGTGTCATCACTTGTCCATGTCACTTGCCTGCCTGTGCGTGTATGTGTGTGTGCGTGCGTGTGCGTGTGTGCGTGTGCGTTTATGTGTCACCACTTGTCCATGTCACTTGTCTGTCTGTGCGTAAATGTGTGTGTATGTATGTGTGTGTGCGTGTGTGTGCGTGTGTGTATATGTGTCATCACTTGTCCATGTCACTTACCTGCCTGTGTGCGTATGTGTGTGTATGTATGTGTGTGCGCGTGTGTGTGCGTGTGTGCATATATGTGTCATCACTTGTCCATGTCACTTACCTGCCTGTGCGCGTATGTTTGTGTATGTATGTGTTTGTGCGTGCGTGTGCGTGTGTGCGTATATATGTCATCACTTGTCCATGTCACTTGCCTGCCTGCCTGCTTACTTGCACTTGCCTTTGTGTGCGTGCTGCACTGCACAGGTCTTCGGGGCTGTCTGTACCAGAGCGAATGAGCATGCAGCTACAAGTCAGACAGATGAAGAAGACACTGACCTACCTCCAGGTGTGTGTGTGTGTGACTTGTGCACGTGTGTGTATGTGTGTGTGTGAGTGTGTGTTGTTGTGTGTGTGTGTGTGTGTGCTGTGACGTGTGATTGTGTGTGGGTGGTCGCAGGTGAGGGTGAAAGTGCGGGTACAGGTCAGTGTGCACGTGCACGTGTGTATGTGTTGATATGTGTCGATATTTGTGGGTGTGTATGTGCGCGTGGGTGTTTATGTGTCGATATGTGTCGATATGTTTGGGTGTTTGTATGCGCGTGTATGTGTATGTGCATGTGCATGTGCATGTGCATGTGTGTGTGCTTGTGCTAAGGTAGCGGAAAACGTTGATGGTGGCCTTACTTGCCAAAAAAACGCATGCATAAATTTTCATGTGCTGATATGTGTGGGTGTTTGTGTGCGTGTGTGTTTGCTTGTGCTGAGGTAGCAAACAAAAAACGTTGATGCTGGCCTTACTTGCCAAATAAACGCATGCGCTTATATATCTGGGACTAGGTTGCCTGGCCACGATAGTAGCCGTCTGTACTTCGTCCGCTGCTAGCCAAATAAACGTATGTGCTTCGTCCGCTGCTAGCCAAATAAACGCATGTGCTTCGTCCGCTGCTAGCCAAATAAACGCATGCGCTTATATATCTGGGACTAGGTTGCCTGGCCACGATAGTAGCCGTCTGTAATTCGTTCGCTGCCCTTGCAAAAACTCATAAGCTCTTGCCTCACACATAGCCCCACATAGCCCCATGGGCTTCCCACACATAGCCCCACGGGCTTACACATTGCCCCACATAGCCCCATGGACTTCCCACACATAGCCCCACGGGCTTACACATAGCCCCACATAGCCCCATGGACTTCCCACACATAGCCCCATGGACTTCCCACACATAGCCCCCCATAGCCCCATGGGCTTACACATAGCCACACATAGCCCCATGGACTTTCCACACATAGCCCCCCATAGCCCCACATAGCCCC
>Ga0307945_1001633_pt1 | contig 17709 bp, 17 predicted proteins | sample OrgLakmetagen228_FD_201818 | JGI IMG/M metagenome (GOLD analysis project Ga0307945, IMG submission 201818) | Saline water microbial communities from Organic Lake, Antarctica - #228 | ecosystem: Environmental > Aquatic > Non-marine Saline and Alkaline > Saline | place: Antarctica: Organic Lake...
ACATGGAGGGGGGATCCTGTGTGAGAGCATGTGCGTGTTGTGTTTGTGTCAGTGCTCCTGATCCTTTGTGTTTGTGTCAGTGCTCCTGATCTTTTGTGTCAGTGCTCCTGAGATGTACATGGAGGGGATCCTGTGTGAGAGCATGTGCGTGTTGTGTTTGTGTCAGTGCTCCGTATGTGTGTGTTTGCATGTATGCGTGTATTTGCGTTTGTGTTTGTGTGTGTATGTGTGTGGGTGTGTGTATGTGTGTGCGTGCGTGTACGTTTATGTGCGACCGTAAGAAGTGCCTCTGCCGTGCAGTCATCGCCACCATCAGGGCCACGCTTGTCAATAAAAAAGGAACCCTGGGTTCGTTCTGTACGCACGTGTGTTTGTGCTCATGCATTGCAATTGCCTTAGCTGCAATTGGCACTGCAAAGCACATGGCGGTTCTTTCTCTAAAAGGAAGGCCTGGTTTAAATCCCAGACACATTTGGACAGAAGTTGCTGCTCAACCTACAAAATAAGAGCTACGAAGTCTTATGCCTTACCAAGTTCAACATCAACAAGACCCTTCCATGCTCCCAAGAACGGACGGGAAGGAACACCCCTCTTACACATCACACGCACTTGATGGTCGCCTTTTTGCAGATGTCCCGCAGTTTTTCCACCTTCTTGCTGAACTTTGGGCCGCCTGTAGGGCAGGGAGGCACACGTGGGTGATGTGAGGGTGGACAGTTTGCATGCAACCAGGCGGTGGAGCTGTTCCACCTAATTGCTGGAATGTGAGTCTCTGTGGCATATGGAGGCACATACGAGAAAGGAAGGAGGAAAGCCTGCAGACAGAAGGTTTAGGCAAACCTAAAGCTACACGTGCCAAGAGAGGAGCACAGCTCTGTTGCATTCAGGCTGCGTTCACACGAGTGAGTATTCAGAGCCACGCTTGTAGACAGTAAGTGCAACAGCTCACGCACGCACACACATACCTATGTGCATACATATATACACACATACATATATGTGCACACACACACACACAGACACACAGACACACACTCACACTCTCACACACACACACACAAACACACACACACACTCTCACACTCTCACACACTCAAGCATGAAAGGCTCGCATGCACGCACTGGACCCACTCCCTACAGCTGCAAGCAAGCAACCAAGCAAGGGACCCACTCTACTCTTTCCGAGCAAGGGGCTCCATGAGATCTACCTGCAAGTCCCTTGAAAAACATCCCTTCCCTGATTCATGCCATAAGTGACTGTACCACAAAGAAACGAAAAACAAGAATAACTACGCAGGTAGTGAAAGACCACTCACCACATTAAATAAGGAAAAGGAGCCACTTTGGAAAGAAAAGGAAAGAAAAACTACGCAGGCAGTGAAAGCCACTCCCCACATTAAATAAGGAAGAGGAGCCACTTTGGTACCATATAACTCCTCCACCAATAGAAAAGAAAAAAGATCAATGGGGCCTGAGGGTTGCAGGCTTGACCTGACCACTACCTGCTTTAGTTTTCTTTTTTTCTACCTGCAGGCTTCATTGGAGAACCAAAGACCAAAAAGGGATCCCAATCGGCCAAACTTTTCTAGCCTAAGCAGGCTCCTTTGGAAAACCATGGACCAAGAAAGAATCCCTATTGGCTATTTCTTCCAGCCTAAGCCTTTTAGAGCCATCCAAGAAGCGAGGGCCGTCCGACAACAAAATGAGGCCCTCTGTTTTTGCGGGCCTCAACACCCCTTGCAACCACTCCTGGCAACTGACCCCTGTGCTTCCCTGCAGTTGCCCCCATTCCCTTTGAACCCTGCCTTGCGTGTGAATGGGGCTCGCCTAGCCATGAGTCATACACAGCAACAATCTACCTGCAGGCTCCTTGGGGGCCGGCTTAGGCTTGGACTTGCTGCCCTTTTTGGGGGGCCAGTTTTCTTGGCCGTCGCTGTCGGAGCCTTCAGAGTTGGAGTCGTCATCTCCTGACTCCTCCTCTTCCTCCTCACTTAGATCCTTGCTCTGTGTGTGTGTGTGTGTGTGTATGTGTGTGTGTGTGTGTGCGTGTGTGTGCGTGTGTGTGTGCGGGTGTGTGCACGAGCGTAGGTGTGTATGTGTGACATGGCTGCCTCCTCCTCGTCTTTCAGGATGTTAACGCTCAGGTCATTGATACTGTTAATAGATATTGATACAATAAGAAGTAAGTTGGACTTCATCAGTTTGGCAAAGCCCTACTAAGCGTTCAGATACATATATACACACCTTTCGCTTCTTGCTGGGTTTGACCTTCTTGCTAGTCGCCCCTGACTTCCTGTGCACCTCTGTCTTTGGAGCCTTGTTCAGTGCTTTGGCCTTACGTTTCTGCTGCTGGTCTTTGTCCACAGCCACATCATCATCACCATCTGCGGCCTACGTTGTACGAATGACACATAAACATATAAACCATAATTTGCATAGGAGCATAGGAGTGTAAACATCATGTGTGTTGTACTAGCACAGACAATCCAGATGCTGCAAACGTATGAGTAAGGGTGGGCAAACATCATTTGCAGGTAGTCTGCATCGTGCCAGCGACGCACAGATCACTGACGCAAGCCACAACAAATTCAATAACATTAAAAAGGGTACTGCAAGTATGGTCAGATGTAAAGACTGCGACGAGAACCTTGTTTTTTTTGGCTGGCTGAGCACCGCTTTGATCCCTTGACGGCTGTATGTCTGGTGTCTGAGCTTGGCAATTCTCCTGGGAAGGCTTGTGGCCTAATATCACCTGTACATTCAATTGGTGTGTATTTCTGTGTTGTGTGTGTGTTTGTGTGTGTGTGTGTGTGTGTGTGTGTGCGTGTGTGTGTGCGCGCGCGTGTGTGTGTTTGCGTTTGTGTGTGCGTGTGTGTGTTTCTGTGTGAGTGATTTTATGCGTGCGTGCATGCATGCATGCTTGCATGTAATATCTATCCTGCTCGCACGCAAACTTGTGGCCCTCACACGCACCTCGTCGATTAACCTGTCAACAAACACCTTGTGTGCGTCCAAGGCCTTCAAGGGAAGCCCAATATCAGACTCTAGCATGCGCCTGACAGCCTTCCCACTCAGCTTGCTGTGTATGTTTGTGGGTGTGTATGCAAGTGTGTATGTGTGTATACATGTGTTTGAGTGTGTGTGTAGGTGTGTGCGCATGCATGTGTGCGTGCATGTGTGTATGTATGTGTGTATGCATGTGTTTGAATGTGTGTGTGTATGTGTGTGTGTGTGTGTGTGTGTGTGTGTGTGTGTGTGTGTGTGTGTGTGTGTGTGTGTGTGTGTGTGTGTGTGTGTGTGTGTGTGTGTGTTTGTGTGTGTGTGTGTGTGTGTGTGTGTGTGTGTGTGTGTGTGTGTGTGTGTGTGTGTGTGTGTGTGTGTGTGTGTGTGTGTGTGTGTGTGTGTATGTGTGTGTGTGTGTGTGTGTAGAAGGGGAGAATGGGGAGGGCGTTGTCTCAGCTGTCAGGCAGAGTTGACCACACTCTCAGTTGCACACTCACTCCAGATTTTTACAGATCTCTGACCGTCTCGCACGGAGGCTTTCTAGTAGGTCTGCAGGTTGCCAAGAATGAGGTGCAAGTCCCGCGGGAGGAGTCTGCGTGGCCATGTTGTTGGTGCCAGCGGTATGCAAAGACAGCTCGAGCTCCCGTTATAGTAGAAAGATAAGGTTTAACTTATATATATTGTCTTTGCCTGCCGACCTTCCGTACAATCCCTTTTTGCTTCCCGCTTCCGCGGCTTCGGTTACCGTTAGAAGCTTTTGTTTTGGCATCGGTTCCTTAACCATTTTAAGCATTTTTATCTCAGATACGCACACAAACGCTTGTATTAATAAGTGCGCTCAATGGACTAAGACAATGACGCAGCCTTATATCTGGCCGCACACTTGTCCTCCCGCACAGTCGTCCACCAGCTGCTGACTTCTGCTTGTGGGCAACAGACATGGGAGGTTTGCTCCCTCTCCTGCTCCTGTGGTGGACTACCATGGACGTGCAAGCAGAGCACGTTGTTTCCTTCAGAGTCGGAGCTATCCTGGGAGATGAAGGGCAATGCGCAGGTATGAGTGAGGCGGGGTGGTGAGGAACCAACACGTGCCAGTACGGTCCTTCATTCTGCTCGTGCACGCACATGTAATGCATCTTTACTTCATGTAACACTACGTGGGAAAGGGGGCAGCAACACTTGTGCTTGCGTGCTTGCATGAGGATAGCGTTACATGTGCAATCACAACGCTAATGCGGTGTTTGGCTATAGCCAAATGACGCAAAGTAGGTTTAAACAGCAAGCCAGGAAATAATCAGGCAGAAGGGATGGTTCGCATTTCGGTCGCGGAAGGGCACTGCTGGCTGAGGGCAGCCTGGTCGGTGACATGGGTTTACCCATTGCAGCCTTACAGAGACAGGTTTCCAAATTCCCCAACTCTTTCAAGTCCGGGTACGGGTAAGTTGATCTCACCAATCACAATATCACACTGCTATGAGAGGGAAATGGGTCACGTCCCTGTCCTCTGTTCCAGTTGAGTGCAAGGGATGAAGGCGATGCCACATGTGTCTTCGCACATGTGCATGTTTGAGGCCTGGTAGGCTTGTACAGGCAGGAAACTGTCCGATGAGACCAGGTTGGTACCTCAGAAGCTAGGGTGAAGGGTGGCACCTTTTTGCCACCAGGAACCCTTACTTTCTATGGTGCACCCCCCCACACACTCCTCGGGTTAGACCCCCATTCTCGCCCTTTTTGGTGCCTATTTTGCCTAGATGTACATGTCCTCATCTCTGTCTCCCTTCAGCTCTTATGCGGGGCTCTGGTTAGTGACAGAGCCACAGTTGAGAGTATTCACACCCTGCGCCATGTGGAGAGAAGCAAGGTTTTGCTGCTGGGGGAGCTTTGCACCGGAAAGAAAACCAGTCGAAGTCTTTCTTGCATGCCGATCCTTTTTAGCATAGACTTCGGTGTGGTTCTCGTTTTTCCCCCTTTTATCCCCATCTGTTTGCGCCACCAAACTGGCCACCAGGCTATTAATACAAGCAAAAGTCTTGCGCTTGCAACCTGCTACTTTGAAGAGCTGCCCCTTCCACACTTCTCTTTCTTTTTGACATGGCTGAGCACACACACACACACACACACACATACACACACACACAGAAATGGAAGACGCGCACCATGGCTACAAGCTATTTGCTGACCTGCTGGACCAGAATGGCAGGGCTTTCCTCCTCAAAGACGCACAAGGCCAGCAGCATCGCTTAAAGTTTGACTACCTTCGATACGACGATGACTGCGATGCAGCCGTGCACGAGGCAGCCGTGAAAGCCATGATCAGCGACGACAAAGTGCACTTCATGTTTGGCAGCACGCCTGTGTTTGCGGAGGCGGAGTCTACCATTGCCAACGATGCCGAAAGGCTGATGTACCATTGCTGGTGAGAATGCCCTTGCTCTAGGTCTGCACACGTCCGGCTTGTTGTCATGTCGTGCGCACATTGTGGTCCTGTGTGCAATTGCGCTGTAAGTGGTGTCATAGCTGCCACACATGCATACCACGCACGCATAGATATATACAGAGGCACGTTCATAGATGTGTCCTAGCTACTCACCCCCCCGCTACTCACCCACTTGTCATGAATCCTCCACAAAGCACCCCCCAGCCATATCCATCCCCTCAACAAGTACAACACCAGACAAAAGCTAATAATTTGAACTCCTCTCCCTTTTGCCACACAGTGTGGGTCCAGACACAATCTACACCCAGGCAAGTACCTGCTAGAACAAGTGCACTCAGTGCGTTGGTGCGCCTCTGTGTATGCGTCTTTGTGTGTGTGTGTGTCTGTATGTGTAATATGCGCTTGCATGTGTGTGTGTGTGTATGCGTGTGTGTGTGTGTGTGTGTGTAATATGCGCTTGCATGTGTTTGTGTGTGTACGCGTAACTGTGAGCGTGTGTGCGTGCATGCATTTTATTTAAGTAATAATGGTGCGTAAGACGAGTAGATATGGCCCGACCTGTGTCTGCACAATCGATTGCACTGGGCATGGCCTTAAGCTATGATGCGTCATCTCGTCACCCTCTGCATTATGAAATTACTTCATGCCCTTTCTGTGTGCAGGACATGAAGTATGTGTATGGAATCCAGGCCTCCAATACCCGCTACACCCAGGGTCCCCTGAAATCTATGACCCTGCAAGGTACGCATTGCAGTCTGGAAATTTCAGTGATGTTCCGCAGGCGCAAACAACCTCCCCCCAACCCCCCTTCCTGACCCCCTACACGCACAAAAAGCGGCCTACTCAGGGGCATTCCATGCCAACTTGTGGCCATGCACGCAGGCCCTCCCCTTCAATAGGATTCCCAACAAAGACTTAGATAGACAGGGCTTGAGCTCAGGAATCCGACGATGTAATCAAACTTCTGCTGTAGTACTCCAGAAAAAAATTGAGCACCTCCCTGAATTTGTTTAGACTCCCCCCCCGACCCCCTCAGGATCAACTCATTTATACACCAATTGATGGCTCTCAACGTCAGGGTTTCAAATATGTAGCTTTTGACCAGATTGACACCTGCCGTTAAAAACTTATGGTTTCTGGCATCTCCTGGGTGGTCATTAAAGTATGCTCAGGAAACGCACGCTGGTGAATCCTGATGTAACTTAGGCCTGAGATCCATATTAGCAATGCGTTCTTCACTGCTTTTTGTGGGGAAGGAGTTTTCTGGACTTGGCACCTGTGTGGGCTACTTCATAGCTTAATGTCGCAGTTTGGGGAGTCGTTCTTGTTGCCTGTTTTATTTCCTTTTCAGCGTGGTTTCCTCTATGATGCACACCGCCGTTTGCTTTGAGGACTGTATGCTTGGCTATGGCTTTGAGTGTTAGAGCACAAGACTCACACAAACTAGCAGGTGCAAACAATTGAATCTTTGGAAACGGGTGCACAATCCTTTACTCTAAGCAAAGGAAGTTATACAGCCTACTCTCGCACCAGTGCTCATCAAACAGCACGCCAGTATTCTGTGCCTCGATACTCCCCTTGAATTTGCATGTAGCGTTTTGTGCAATAAGGTGTTGTGTGTGCATGCAAACCGTTTCTTGACCCATCCATACTAATGATTATGGGGGGTAGATGGCAGCTGAATATGGCATGCGGACAAGGTTTTTCCGATACCGCTCCCTTTCTGTGTTCTGTGCACAGGTGGGGTGAAAAAGTTATTCATCTTCTACCTTGTGGACAATATCTTCACCTCATCGACTTGCGAGGTGCGTCTGAAACTGGGCATACACTCGCTGACCTCGTAATTGTTGCACCCACATTTTGCCGGAGATGAGTGCAGGAAAAAGCTTGTCAAGCTTCCTTCACTGCAAAAGTGTCATTTCCCTCCACACCAAACAACTGGGCCTGCCGCTCTTACCCCTTCCAGCTATTTCATCATTCTACCTGCTGTTTGCACTCTACAATGTTGTTAGTAGACTGCAGGCACCCTAGTATACCGCAGTCTGACAGGCTGCAGGCACTTTAGTAGACTGCAGGCACGTCCAAACTACCAAACTACCAAACTACTGCTCCCATTCCTTTCTCCCGCCTTCTGTCGCACTGGTTGGTCCTCCTCTCTGTTGCATTTTGCTGCAGGCCCGTCACACAAAACCCATCTGGCTGCACTCGTCCTTTTTCCGCAACCCCCCGTAGGATCATTGATCACAACACCGCCTCCTGCCCTTTTTTGCAGGCTGGAGTCACATTTGTTGAAAACGTCCTGAGACAACTAAGCCCAGACCTTTCCATCGTAGAAGTCGTTAAATACACGGGAGCCGAGGCGGCAGCAGACCCCAGCTTTTATCCCAACCTTGTCCAACAGGCCATTCGGTTAAGAGCGGACGCAATCTGTGGCTGTGATTTCATGGTATGCAGGCAGCCTACTACCCTTTCTCGTGCACACACAAACACGCACACATGCACGCGTACACACACACATACGCACACACACACACACATATGCACGCACACATACGCACGCACACATACGCACGCACACATACGCACGCACACATTCACACATGAGCAACATGAATGCATGCATGCTTGCACACACGCAATGTACCAACGTGCACGCGCAAATATGTGCTCCCACATCCTCTCCTAGATCAGCGGCCTTAGAAGTGCCTTGATAACTGTTGGATCGGCGATGTTCCGTCAGGCCATGCTTGATCTTCCCCTTTTGATACTACAGGCACACAGTCATACCCTACGCCGCGTTCATGCTCCCGCACGCACATGCCAACACATGCGCACCCACACGCATGCACTCACATTAACATGCCCACTTCCACTTTCCGCTCCGCAGGACCCTGGCTTTGAAGTAGCTAAGGCGTTGGCGGACGCAAACTATTACCTAAAGGCCCAATTCCTTACTGTGGCTCCGGCGTGAGTAGTGGTGTACGCTGTGCACGTAATTTTTTGTTGATCCAATGTGCACCCCTGACATGCTTCAAAGACAGGCTCAGAGACAACGTGGCTTGACAACGTGTGTGAATGAATTATAATGGTGACTTTGATTGTTAAAGTTGTGTCCGTTGGGGGATGTCGGGGGTCGTTGAGTAAATAGTGTGTGGGAGGTGAGGGCGAAAGCCCAACACCAATCACTCTTTGTTCTTGAACTTTCTGATGCTACGGACGGGGTCCCATGACCTATGCTTTCCCCTCTTCAAGCTAGACGTGCCTTCACTGTAGATTAAGATTTGTCACACGAGACCCATGAACTCTGCTCTGCCCTGTCCTGCATACTAAACATGCCTCAACGGTAGATAACTGTCACTTATTACACATATCAGGATCCCACGTGTGCTCGCAGGTCTGAGAGATTTATTGAGTCTCTTGGCAAAAAGGCGACAGAAAACGTGATGACAGCGGTAAGATGATGAAGAGAGGGTTCCTGTGACACATGCACCAGCTAGTGATGAGTGAGGGTTCCTGTGACAGATGCACCAGCTAGTGATCAAGGACAAAGATTCAGGTTGAGGAAGGCGGCAATTGGATAGGTGGTAAGGGCAAGATGGCCTCGGCACGGCTCGTCTTCTCAGCCGATGTTTTTGACATTTTCTGCACGCGGTGTATCTCTCAGCTCTGCGATGCAATGCTTCAAATGGTGCAGAGCGTTGGAAATGAGCTTCCACAGGGAGGAACTGAGTGGTTATGAGGTGGTAATCATTTGCTGGTAGGGCCAGGATGTGGCTGCGAGTGTGAGGGGGAGCGAGGTCCTGAGGCAGTTTAAAATGCCAAGCGGCACTTGTCACACCGATCAGTGTCAACATTGTGTAAACTGATCTTTTGTTTAAGAACACGAGTCATTTGCTGCAAAGCAGAGGATATCCTCACTTGGTGCCTTCAATCTGATCAGCAGCAGCACACGCAGCCTCTTTGAACCTACCCTTACTATGCATATACATGCACAAACGCACACTCTCACACTCACACACACAAACACACAAACACACACACACACTCACACACACTCACACATACTCACACACACACGCGTGCCAATGCAGGTACAATGGCACCCGGCTATGAAATTCGCCGACTTTTACTACGGAACCACACAGGTATTTGATGGCTGCTATTGTGCCAGACCTTTGGATGCCTGTGTTGATCAGGTCCATCATTGCGTGAGTCACTGATGGCATGTCTGAGCCATCACGGGCGTGTGACCTAGTTCCTCTTACAAACACTGCACGGACAAAGCATCATGAGGAGCATGCTTGATGCGATGCACGCACGCACCCGTAAGTCACATGCACATACAGACTGATATGCATGCACTCATACGTGTCGTGTTATACACCTTCACACACATTGGTGACATGAACGCACGCACATGCACATACAGAGACACACACACACACATACACACACACACACATGTGCCATCCATCCATGCACCCAGGACTACACCAGCGACTTTCAGCAAGCGTTTGGGTACATGCCTTCCTACGTTTCCGCGGGTGCATCTGCTGCGGCACTGAGTTTGGCGGTGGCCATCCAGGATGCCTTCAAGCTCTGCACCTTCCCCACGGCGGCAGCCGGAGGCCTGCCTGGCGCAGACAGCCTGCTGTTCGACCCAGCATTGATAGCATGCTTGACTGAGGAGGACAAGCCGTATACCGGCACACTGTACAACCTTATCATGGCGCAGCTGTCCAGCCAGAAGCTCAGCACTTTCTTCGGTGAGCATTGCACAAATGTGCACAACTTTTGGCATGTGGGTAACACCTTTAGCAATTTTAAATAGACAGTCAGAGGTAAAAGGAGTAGGCAAAGCTGCCTTTGACACCGAACTCAGTCGAAGTGTGCGTGCGCCAGTAATCTTGTTTCATCCAATCAAAGTAAATGCCCTTTGACACCAAACTCAGTCAAAATGTGAGTGCGCCAGCAATCTTGTTTCATCCATTCATAGTAAGGCTTCCTCAAGCTAAACGCTGAAACGGTGCTTTAACCCCTTGACCTTCTTTACAGGCGATGTAGAATTCAACATGTACCGCAGGAATGTGGCCATGATTCCCGCCACGACGCAGGTATGTGTATGTACACAAATTCAACATACATGATCTTGCAGAGGCACTCATGGGTGAGTTTCAGCACGCACACCCACTTGAATGCGTCCACTCACACTTTTGTGGATTTCGCTCTGGTCTTGCTCTTAGGCGCACAAATGCACGTTCCATTTACTTTGTGGATTTCGCTCTGATCTTGCTCTTAGGCGCAAAATGCACGTTCCATTTACTTTGTGGATTTCGCTCTGATCTTGCTCTTAGGCGCACAAATGCACATTCCATTTACTTTTGGCGCTTGTTTGTGTGTGTATGCCGACGCTCCATGTCAGTTACAAGGTTGCTTCCAACAAAGCTGATCAACCAGAAGAAGCAGAAAATTCAAAATTTCCGCACATAGCTGTGTACTGGGGGTAAAGGCTGTCCATGCGTTCCATAACAGCAAAGAACAGAAGGGGTGGGAGCACCTGCAGACATCTGCACTTGTTATAAGTGAGCCGTTCAGGAGAACAAGGGTCTAAGGAGCCGTGCTGCTTGGTGCGCTTGTACATATGATGCATCCAAACTTTGGAGATGAGGAGGTATATTAAGACAAAATGCAAAGTCGTGTGCCTGTTCGATTTTACTGTTTTGACCAAAGACTAGTGCATCCCAAAAGTCTGGGCTACGAAATTGTCTGGAAATTGCAAAAAAGCCAATACTGTTCACAAATCAAACATCAGCGGCACTTCACGACAGCTTTGCTTTCCTGCTATTTTTCTTGCAGATCCAGTCAGGCGTGATCGAGGTGAGCCATTTCAGCTGTAGTGATTAGTGGGTATTGTTTTGTAACTTACAAGTGTGAAAGAGACAGAACGGACCAAACAGTCACAAGAAACAGAGAGAAGTATAATCACGGACAGACAACATGGCAGACACAACAAAATTGCTGTCTCAAGGGAAAATGAGCCATTTATGAGACCAGTGAAAGCTGCTTCAAGATGCGTTTTGCACCTTATTCCACATGCCTTGCTCTTGTTTCTGAACCCCAAGGATATGCTTGAACGCTTAGTAGTACAGCGAGCAAAGTAAGCGGGGGCAGTGGATTAGAAAGCCCACTTCGATTGAGGAAATAGGGTACCAGGCATATTTGCTTTCCATGTGCCTCACACTTTCTTGTGCTGACAAAGAAGTGTGAGACATGATGTCTGAGCCCTTTATTTACGACGTTTCCTAACTCACGGGTGTCCTGTCTTTTCAATACGATTGATTCTTGACCGTGTGTCTGTTGCCCTCTCCTTTCTTTGGCACTTTAACCTGCTAAACACGCATTTTGCGTGGCCACGCTTCCCCCTTTTCCCAAACGCTCAACCTTTCAGTTCAACACAAACACAAACTGTGCTAGGCCACTCTTCCCCTGGATGTTTCCAATAAAGCAATCGTGATGCCTATCCCACTAGAAGACCAAGGGAGTGAGACAGAGTACATCGGCGGCCTACAAAAGGTGAGCGCTTGAAGCAAGAGACGCCATCTTGGTGGTGACAGACAGGCTTTGGTTTTAAAAAGGCAGGGAACGAATGTGACGGAGTATGAGCATGCAAAGGGTGAGTGCTCAAGGCAAAGGGAACGCGAGGGGTTGGAGATCCGTCGAGTTCCAATTGCGCTGCAGTATGAGTTTCACACAGGCTGCAATATGAGATTCACACAGGCTGCCACCTCCTTTCCACGAGGATTGAAAATTTGGGAATCGTCTGCATCGCAGCCAGCTCTGCTCGGGCTGTTCACTAGTACTTAATTCATGAGCTGCGGGCTGTGCTGCAAGCAATGCAACCAAACACGCATCCACACAGGCTCCCACTTACATTTGTCAAGATGCTAAGCACCAAGACTTGTGCTTAGGCATGGCACTGCTATAAGAATTCCGGTTTCACTCCTGGAGTTGTTGCTTGCATCACAAATGTCAGCTCGTATAGTGCGGCTAGCATGTGAGCTTGATCCTAAATACTTCTGCCTCGTTTCGACCTTTGACAGTGTGTTCACGTGCAAGGGCCGTAAGAAGCTTCTCAACGAGACAGTCCCTCTAATATCTAATATCTTGACCAGATCAACCAAGCTCACACCTTTTGGTTTGATACTTTTGGTTTGATACTTGCTCTGATTGCTCGCTCTTTGTTGTGCGTCATGCACAAACAAGCCGCCTCTTTCAACCACTCTCAGACATCTACATAAAAAGCCCTGCTCGAACCATACAAACACTTCTCCCTACACGCACAACACACACACACACATTCACGCACATGCATGCACACAATAGCAAACTCATGCACATTCACACACAGGAGGCTTTCATTGCTGTGGTGGTGGCCGTCATAGGCTCGGTGCTGCTGCTCTGCATCGCCATCTTGGTCATGATGTGGAGGAGCAGGCGACAGGCAAAGCTCCTGGAAAACATGCTGGTCGTGTCACCTGATGATCTACAGATCATCAGCCCCCCTGTGGTGTGTGTGTGTGTGTGCATGCGTGCGTGTGTGCGTGCGTGCGTGCGCGCGTGCGTGCGTGCGTGTGTGTGTGTGTATGTGTGTGTGTGCGTGCGAGCTTGTGTGTGTGGGAGGGGGGGAGGGCAAAGGGTGCAGGGGGGGAGGAAAGGGAAGTGCGTGTTAGTGTGGGTGAAGTTGTTGCCTGTGTGTTTGTGTCAGCATTGTGAAAAGTGCGAAACTCTGCAGATTTTGTGTTGCCACCTCTGCCCACACCTGTACCTTGCATGGTGCTCGTTTGGTTTTGCACTGCTGTCAACCCTTTGCGGTGTAGAGAATGATGATTAGGCCAAGGAGTCAAGCCGTGTTTGTCACACACACACATACTCATACACACACTCACACACACACACACACACACACACACACACACACACACACACACACACACACACACACACACACACACACACACACACACACACAGAAACTTTGGGATGGTAGTTGGGAGGGCGGCAAGGCCATCTACCGCAACGCTCTCGTGGCCTTAGAACCGCTGACAGAAGTCAAATTGGTCCTTGGCTTTGAGCAGGGCCTGCGCAGGCAAGAAACAGAGTGTCATCGTGGCCTTGATGATGTGGGACTGATGGTGCTGAGATATGTGATGAGCAGGCCAATGCACCAACGCCACTTATTAACGTTGATGTTGTTCGCTACTTAGAGCAGGGCATTCAGTGCATGGCGAGTCTGTGGAGTGCCTTGCTCACATTATTGTGGTGTTTGTGTTGGAGCAGGCCCACACACCAGCTGCATTCAAGCTGAACTTTTGCTCACAATGTTGACGCCCTCTCGTGTGCGTCATTGTCTTAAGTGTGCAGTGATTCATGCCTCCGTGCATATAAAGCAGGCAACAATTGTGCAGAGGGTTGTGTACAATACACACACGCATGCATGCACACACACGCACACACACACACACACACGCACACACAAACTTGCCCTTGCGCACACATACACACATCCACACAGACAACACAGACAACACACAAATGCACACGTCCTCATAGACTACACATACCCACTGTCTGCAGTAGCATGGCACGGCGGAACTCCATGCAGCGCCATCTTTCCTCGGGGTCTGTGATGATAGCCAAAGCGTCTAGCAGCCCTGTAGACTTGAAAGGAGGAGATAGAACGACACTTGAGGTAGGTGGCTGGGTTGCGTGAGTAGACGTGTGTTTGGGTGATACAGGAGGCGCTCTGATAGGTGGGGTGTAATGCCATTGATGTCCCGTATCCTGCAGCTTTTTGTCGCCTGCAAAAGCATCACACACACGCACACGAGCGCTCCTCTGTGCGCAAGCGCACGTAAGCACATAATCTTATAAAGACAAACAGAAACAGAAAGATGTGGCTGGGCAAGTTTGCTGTCAGACGTCTGAGTTGAGCTCAGTGGGAGGCTTGAGCTTTTAGAGTGTGGCTAGATCTGTTCACATGTACACTGTCCCAAGCATCTTAGTGCCAGCGTGGCTGTTGACCAACGGCTTCCTCTCTCCTTCTCTCTCTGCAAATGAAATATATTTACCCCGGCATGTGCATGTACAACACAGGCAATTATGTGTGTGTGTGCTTATGTGTAAGTGCGAGTTTCAGTGTGTGTGTGTGTGTGTGCGTGTGTGTGTGTGTTTGTGTGTGTGTGTGTGTGTGTGTGTGTGTGTGTGTGTGTGTGTGAAGCCTGCTTCATTCCCTACCATGGGCCTGCACTTCATCTCACACACGCACATGCATGCACGCACGCATGCACGCACGCACGCACGCACACACACATATGTATGCCCGTAGACGCCCACGCATCAGTCCTCCCAGTGACCTTCGATACGCCCTTGCACTACATGCACATCTCAATCCCTGTTTGTGGCCAACCACAGTGCTTTGATACGCTTCAGGACCACAACGGTGAGAGGACGGCTTACAATCACAGCTGCCCCACACCGAAAGTGGACGTGGAGTCCCCATTCGTCCTACAGGTGCATATCTGTGTCAAGAACTCCGTGTGGCTCTCACTGTATACAGGCACACACACATTCGTTGCATCTACGAGGTGCAAACACAAAGCACACACACACACGTACACACACGTACACACACACACACACGTACACACACAGGGTGTACGGAACCCAACAAGCAGGCCTTGCTGCGAAGCAAACTTGCCGCTTGACGACTACGATCCTCAGCTCACTGCACCCCATCAGGGCCACACACAGACCCCCTTTGAGCAAGGCCACGGCTACCCTCAGATCTTGCACCCCAACCTCAATAAGCCCAACCATGTGAGACACACCCAATCTCGCGGGAACTTTGAGCTGCTGGATCTGAAAGAGATCCAGATTGGCGAGTCCATGTGCCAGCGCCCCCCCTCTCGGACATCTTACAGCAACATAGCCGCTGGCTACCGCGCTGCGACCCTCAATAGAGCACAGGTGAGCGTGGGAGGGGGGAAAAGTCTATACCATTTATTTTGCACGTTTTTACATTTGTTCGCCAGGGTTCGTGCTGATTTGCCAGGTATCCGGATTTCTGCGCGCGTGCTATGATTCTGCATATGTGTGTGGCTGTGTGTGTACGTGTAGGTGTGTGTGGGTGTGTGTGTGTAGGTTTGCGTGTGTAGCTGGCTGTATGTGTAAGGGGGGACCAGGGGGAGCGCATGTATGTAGGGGTGTGTGTATGCGCTTGTGTGTGTGTGCATGTATGTATGTATGTGTGTGCTTAGGTATGTGGCCGTGTGTGCGTGTGTGTGTGTGTGTAAGTTAGTGAGCATGCGTACATGCATCTGTGCTCGCATCTGTACTTGCAGCTGATGTGGCGGTGCAAGTGCTTATAGCATGCTTCATCACCCCAGCGTGTGTGCCGAACTGCACATGCACTTGCAGGTCTTGCAGCTGGTGTGGCGGTGTAAGTGCTTACAGCACCCCAGCGTAATTCCTATCACAGGCTTGGCGTGGTCTATCCCGTCAATGCCAGACCTGCCGCCGACCATGCCGGTCCTGGTCATGGAGTGTGAGGAGCTGGGATCGCTGGCCAGCGTGAGCGTGCTCGTGCTACTTGCAGTGCATGGTACATACATGTGCGGCTTAGCCTGTCCTGGTCATGGAGTGTGAGGGGCTGGGATCGCTAGCCAGTGTGAGTGTGCTCGTGCTACTTGCAGCGCATGGTTCATACGTGTGCGGCATATGCCTGTCCTGGTCATGGAGTGTGAGGGCCTGGGATCGCTGGCCAGCGTGAGTGTGCTCGTGCTACTTGCAGCGCATGGTTCATACATGTGCGGCATATGCCTGTCCTGGTCATGGAGTGTGAGGGGCTGGGATTGCTGGCCAGCGTGAGGGTGCAGTGCTGCTTGCAATGTGCAGCTCGCTGACAAAACTGTGCAGCTGCAGACAGATGAATAGGTCACGAGAAGGAAGGGATCCCTTGTCAAATGCCGCAGTTTGTATGGACTTTCGCGTAAACATTAACAACTTGGAGGGGCCTCGGCTGTGTACCTGTACGTGTTGCCTGTGGCTTATTTTTTTCCTTTTCAATGCAACACACATCAGCCTAATTAGGCTAGGCTTAAAGTGACAGCAGTACGCGTACACACGCATACATACGCACATACGCACACATACACACAAAACCACACGCGTGCGCCCATGAGCACACGCATACAAACACGTACCTGCACATCTGATTGCATAAACATGCACACGCATACATGCTTACACACGCACACAAATAAACACACACACACGCGCGCGCACACACACACACACACACACACACATGTGCACACTTCATTTAGGTCATGGACAACCAGACCATGATGCTCGACGTGGTCAAGCAACTAGACATCTGCAAGGACCTGTCACAGGCCCTGGCCTATCTGCATGCACAGGTGAGCCTGTGTGTGCTTGCATGCACACACGTGAGCACACACGTGAGCCTATGTGTGCCGCCTACCTGCATGCACAGGTGAGCCTGTGTGTGCTTGCATGCCAGTGCTTCTTTTTTGGAGACGTATGACGTCTTTAGACGTGAAACCCCTACTATTTGGGCGTGGGGGAAAGACGTGAAACCAAGGATTTGGGCCCCGGGGGGTCTCCCGGCAAAAACCGACCAAGGGCACCTTGAGGCCTTCGTGGGCCCTTCGAGGGCCAAAATATAGCCTCAGAAATCGAAAACTTCAACAATGTTAAAATTTTGTTTAGATGGTTGGTTCCACCTGTAAGAAAGAGAACTAAGCAGGGAGAGAGTGATGGAGGGTTATAAAGAGGGGAAAAAGCATGGTGAGACCAGAGCCATGCAACCTGCATGGCTAGAGCAGAAGGATGGGCCTCCCAAGTACACACAGAAGGGCATGCCACTGGACAGAATCAGCCTGCGCGCAGCAAGTGGTTGCAAGATGGAGGTCCGGGGGAGGACAACCTGTACTACCTCTGCTGCAGCATTTGCAGCACCAAGGTAGCAGCATGTAAGTTTCAAAGCAGGTCCCAGAATATCAAATTCCATGAGGCAAGCCAGCTGCATCAGCGCGCAGCACTGAAATGGCAAGAAATTCAGGACAAGAGGGGTGTGTTGCAAGGTTACGAGGATGCAGCTGCACAGCTCACAGCTCAGCGCCGTGTCGTGCCAGACAAACAGCAAGCCTCAAGACGCGCACATTAAGCTTACGGACATATCAGTGTTG
>Ga0307945_1001635_pt1 | contig 17698 bp, 15 predicted proteins | sample OrgLakmetagen228_FD_201818 | JGI IMG/M metagenome (GOLD analysis project Ga0307945, IMG submission 201818) | Saline water microbial communities from Organic Lake, Antarctica - #228 | ecosystem: Environmental > Aquatic > Non-marine Saline and Alkaline > Saline | place: Antarctica: Organic Lake...
TGTGTGTGTGTGAGAGAGAGAGAGAGAGAGAGAGAGAGAGAGAGAGAGAGAGAGAGAGAGAGTCTGCATGTCATTTGAATGAGCACGTTTGACTTTTGAGCAGGCACAGAGCTTCTGCCTGGCGTCTATGTTCTCCCTGTAGGTAGTAGTGGCACGCAGGTGCAGAGCTGCTTTTGCGAGCCCCTTAACAGAGCCCTGACAGGCATGCTCCTACCTGCGTTTGCCTTCTTTATGCCTGCCAGCATGCCCATGGGCTGCTGCTGCTGCTGCTGCTGCTGTTCCTGCAGGTGCAGTTGCTGCTGCTGCTGCTGCATCAGGTTGGGTCTCCCCATCATTCCCATTTGGTTGCCCATCATGCCCATCATGCCGCCTGGACCAGCGCCCATCATTCCCGGCCTGGGCATCCCAAAGCCCATGGGTCCTGGTGGACAGAGGGAGGACAGTTTTTGATAACCGGTTAATGGCCACTTTCAGCGCGTCTGTCGTGGAGACTATATATCAGGCAGAAATGCGTGCTTTCCTTACCCCCGAAATTCGGCATCCCACCAGGCATGGGGAATGAGGTCGGGAACTGCATTCCCGGATTTTGGGGCATCCCTGGCCTCCAATCCATTATGTAAATTTGTTTATATTGCTTATCAATTTTGTAATTCGGAAAAAGCGGATTGAGGGATTGACTCGATTTCACTCAAATTTGCGCCTTCGAATCGTCAAGCCCACTCGTTTGTGCATGTTTTCTTGCGTTTAACATGGTACATTAGGCTCAAAGGAACCCGGGAGAGTCCAGCAGCTGAACATAAAAGCAAGCAAGGAGTGCGCGCTCTGAAAACATACCTCTCACTCTAAACAAGCAGAAACATAAGCAAAAATATAGAAGAGCATCAAGTTCCAGCACTTGGTTCCTGTTATTGCTCCCTCTCTGTTCAATGTATGCGACTGCCGCCATATAAATCTTCAATTGCCAAGTTCATCAAAAAAAGCTGGTATCTATCCAGACCGTCGTTCTTACCATGTGTGGCCATAATTTGCGGCTGCATAGAAATGCTGCCTCAAGACTGTGTGCTTAATCCATCGAAACCTTCTTGCCCCGCCCCTGCTTCTTGAATGAATCCTTCTTCTTGGAATCCAACCGCCGCTCCTTCCCAGCTTTAATACTGCAAGCGAGGCGCGCAAGGAGGAAATTTAAACACGTCCAATATATGAAGCAAGCTAAACAAGTGAAGTAGGTAATGAAAATACACCAGGCAGTGTGCAGAGCAGCACAACTACGGGCGATATTTGCACTCCTTAAAGTAGTTTTCCGGTACTATTATCAACCCTCATTAGGAGCCAGTTTCAGGTCAAGCCTGCAAACCACCTGATCCCCATTGATCTATTTCTTGTTAATTTGGTGGAGGAGCTATACGGTAACCGATATCAGTGCTGCTCCTTTTCCTTGATTAAAGTGGGGAGTGGATTTTAATGTGCAAGTATTTTTCTTTTTCCCTTTTTTCTACCTGGACAAAGGGCAAAGGTTGACACAAAGTCAGATCAGCACAGAAGAAGACTAACAACATGATTCAAGTACCACTGGAAACAATTGGACCATGCAGTCAAAGGAACAGAGCTGCGAAGATCCACCACTTCGCGGGATGCAGCTCTTGTAGCTTCTCTGCGCAATCTTTTGGAAGCAGCATATACCGGCAGCGTGGGATCGTGCTCACACTTACAAGGGGTAGGGGGACAACACATTAATATAATTTAGGGTTGCAGGGCCGATGGCACATGGCACATGCTTAAAGTCAGGCCTGGCCTTCAAGCACATGTATAAACAATGCAGATTTCCATCGTTACTGCCAACTCATTTGCGACCCTGGGTCTGCATGCTCACTGCAGAGTGGCCCGGTCATCAGGGCAATTTGGTCTAGAACCGTAATGTAGCAACGTAGTAGCTTTGATCTACATCAAGCGTACATACATCCCGTGAGTGCAAAGTGCACTAACACATTTGCAAAAAATTTGGTCAACCAGATAGTAGCCACAGTCTTCCCCCCCCCTCCTTTGAAAAACCCACTTTTGCTTGACCCGCTTAATCGTCTCTGGGTCCGTCTCTGCTGGCGTGACGGCCTCCACTGCCGCATAGATCATGGCCTGCAGCTTCCCTAAGGCATCCTCCAGATTCTGCCTACATGGTGGGACAGGTGGCGTATGCACAAGGGGCGTGCCATCACAGAAAGGGGATGCAACAGGTCATGGCCTGCAGAAGCTTCCCTGGGCATCCTCTGAAGTCTGCCTGCGCGGTTGGGACAAGTGGCGTATGCACTAGGGGCGCACCATCACAGAGGAGCGAAAGGTTGTGGCCAGCAGCTTCCCTGAAAAGTACAGTGACACCAACTCCACCATCAAATATCGGCATCCATTTTGGCAGGGTGTGCCAACCATTTCAGTAAGGTACGTATACGACCAATCAAGCAACATTCGTCCAAAAACAAGGCCATGAACCGTGTTTCCAACTTGGCAGCCACAGACAGAGCAACGTGTAAGCCCCATTCTGGCCAACCTCTACATACAGGACTAAATCAAAGGCAAACTTCACATATTCTGATTGCAACCCAAGCTTGCCTGCTTATGACTTATGACTGATGCCTGCATAGCAAAGCTGATGGTGACCCACATCAGGCCCTGACTTATGAGCTTGCAATGGTTCATCTGGAAGGCATAACTAGGGTTGATCAGAACCGTATACTTTATATATACACCGTATATGACTGTATATTTGGTGATTTCCCTGCCAACATTACCGTACATACACCGTATATACATGTATGGTTCTGGCCAACCCTACTCATAAGAGCAGGTGACCTCATGCTGACCCACGTCCGTCATAAGCAGCGCGTAAACTCATGCTGACCCACGCCCGTCATAAGTAGAACGGGAACTCATGCTCACCTACGCCCGTCATAAGCAGTACGTAAACTCATGCTGACCCACGCCCGTCATAAGCAGTACGTTAACTCATGCTGACCCACGCCCGTCATAAGCAGTACATAAACTCATGCTGACCCAGGTCCGTCAAAAGCAGAACGTAAACTCATGCTCACCCACGCCCGTCATAAGCAGCACGTAAACTCATGCTGACCCATGCCCGTCATAAGCAGTACGTAAACTCATGCTGACCCACGCCCGTCATAAGCAGCACGTAAACTCAAGCTGACCCACGCCCGTCATAAGCAGCACGTAAACTCATGCTGACCCACGCCTGTCATAAGTAAAACATAAACTCATGCTGACCCACACCCGTCATAAGCAGCACGTAAACTCATGCTGACCCACGCCCGTCATAAGCAGCACGTAAACTCATGCTGACCCACACCCGTCACAAGCAGCATGTATACTCATGCTGACCCACACCCGGCCCTGACTTACGCCTGCGTCCTGAACCGTTGCGAGCTCATGACCAGCACGCCTTCCTTGTTGAAGCGGTTCTTTTCCTGTGGGAGCACACACATACACATTGCATAGAGAATGACGCGATTGAAGTGGATTGAGGATCGGGCTTTGTTCGGATGTCACTAACGTACACATTATGAGGGTTGGCCAGAACCATATATATACAGTGGTGTATACAAAATTTCCAAATATACGGTCATGTACGGTGCATATATACGGTTCTGGCCAACCCTACACATTATACATGTAAGGGCGGGATGCGTAAGGAGTAGATCCTTAGTTCCTACTGCTACATTTCTGATGATGTTTTAAGAAAATATGAAGGGGAAAAAAGAACTACGCAGGCAGTGATGACTACTTCTCACATTTTTTAAGGAAAAGGAGCCACTTTTGTACCTAGTACTGTATAAAAAGGTACAGTTGTATTCTTCTTGTTTGCATTGCTCTTCATCCGTGCCGACTTTAAAGCAAGCAATGATAACCGGGCAATAATAAGTGTTATAGCTGAGGACTTATGCACTGCCGACAAGCTGGCGCGTCAGCTTGTCGACAGTGCATAAGTCCTCAGCTATAACAATAAGCAATCAAGAGTCATGCCCATGCATCAGCCATGGAGATGTGTGGTGTGTGGGTGTGACAAAGTGTATGTTGTCATACAGGTAAATGATTTGATCCGCTCTTCATTTTACTAGTGGACAAAGGTAACAGAAATGTGAGCACTTGCGTATGTATAGGGTTGGCCAGAACCATATATATACGGTATTTTTGGCAATGAAATCATCAAATATACGGTCATATACAGTGTATATATACAATTCTGGCCAACCCTACGTATGTATGAACTGTGCACACATCAAAAGGGCATACCGGTGCTTAGTTGCATAGGTACATAAAACATACAGGGTTTGCAAGCGGGCTTATCTTCTTTCCTAGTATGTCACACTGCCAGGCGAAAATACCAAGCTGCTTCCTCCATCCAACTTGGGATACGGATATATATATACGGTGGATATATATATATATACGGTATATTCATGGTATACATACGTATACGGAAACCCCAAACACGGTCCTGGCCAATCCTAAACATTTCCCTTCTTACACCCTGCGGTGCACAGAAACGGCAAGGCCAGCGTCACCAGACACACCCTTCAATGTTCACAGATGATGCAATTAGGCATAAATAATGCCTGGTCAAACGGTGCCACAGCTGCAATAAAACACGACTATGTCCTATACACTTGGTCTGGTCACTAGCAACTCAAGTTTCTTGCTTTGTGTAACAGAACACACACGTGCACTTACACACACACACCCTTCCCTCAACACACAAACAGAGACGTGCCCTTATGCAAATATGAATGCACAGACAAAAAAAAACACGAGAAGAAGGTGTTAAACATTACATGAGAACACTCACCGCTACGCGTATGGCATCCTTGACCTCATCCGGAATCCAAGGTTGCTTGCGCAAGTCAAAGCGCAGGTCCGCCTTGGTGCTCAACTTGTTCACGTTCTGGCCACCAGCACCGCTGGAGCGTGAATAAGTGACCTCCACATCATCTGTGGGGCGTGTAAGCACAAGTGCGTGGAGGGTGTTTGTGTTTGTTTGTTCGTTTGTGTGTGTGTGTGTGTGTGTGTGTGTGTGTGTGTTTGTGTTTGTGTGTGTGTGTGTGTGTGTGCGTGTGTGTACATGTGTGTGTTTGTGTGTATGTGTGTGTGAGTGTGTGTGTGAGTTTTGTGTGTATGCGTGTGTGTAAGTGTGTGTGCGAGTTGTGTGTGTGTGTGTGTGTGTGTGTGTGTGTGAGAGAGAGAGAGAGAGAGAGAGAGAGAGAGAGAGAGAGTTAAATTTGTGTGTGTAAGTGTGCGCGTGCGCATGCTTGCACGAAATGTATATGTAAGTTCGCATGCAAATGAGGGTGGGTTTTGGATACGCAAGCGCGTATGTAAGGTGGGTACCAGCTCTAACCTTTGGTGGGAGTCCTTAGCTCGTACTTCAGCTTCTGGGGCACCTGTCCGTTTGTTGCTGCGGCTCTGGTGAGGGATTGTCCGTGCCAAGGCCTCTCTTGGTTTGCAGCCCACTGTGCTAGGTTGTGAGTAGGGGGGGCTGCAACAGTGCTGTGCAGGCGGAGTGCTTGGTGGGGTAGTCTATTACCGTTCAGAAACTTCCCATGCTTTGCCAACGATCTAAATAGCAGCATCTTTTGAGTTTTTTGTGAGTAGTGTCGCCAGCGAACTGTTACGTTTATTGACACACAAGAACATCTACAGAATTTTCTTATCGTGTATTTTATTAGACGCCAACTGTAAATTGTATACGCAAACTGTGATAGGCCAGTTTTTTTTTGGCTTGATCGACAGCTACACTGCCCCGAGGAGCTGACTGGCGAGAGTCAATAAATTGAAATGATCAACATTGCAGTTTGCACATGCCCTGATGAAGGGGAAAATATGCTCCTTTAGATCCTGATTGCCTCAAATTAAGACAGCAAGTAATCGGTTCCGTTCACGAAGCTCTGCTGCGGTGGCAGCAGAGATTTGGCTTTTTATATGCAAGATCCCTCGATCCCGGAAAAAAGAATTACGCGCATGTGGCTCTACCTGCCTCATTTCCAAGGAAATACAGACTGCTGTGATGCCTATACTTGCTAGGGGGATCTCCCTACTGCAGTCTGGGGGTACTTACTGCGCGTTTCAACGGCGGGTTAATGGTTAAGGTTAGTGAATTTTGAAAAGAAAAAAAAGGAAAGACTCCGCTGGTAGTGGTGACACAGCCAGCATGATTAAGGGAGGGGGCTACTTAGGTGCCCGCACCAGGCAACCCCGCCCCAGCGCAAACAATTAAAAAGAAATTAGTGTGGGTCAGGGGGGTTGTGTGCCATAGCACCCAGACCCGATCCTTGACTGTTGTTGCTTGTGTTGTATTGCAGTGCATACCTTGTTTTTATGAGTGCAGATGCATGTCTGATGGAGTGTTCATTCAGTTTGTTTGTCAGTTTTTTGATCTTATGGTAGATTAAGGTCTGCCAGAGGTTAGTCTGTATAGTCTTTGTAGATAGTCCCAATAGCTCCAACAAGGATCACGTGAAGCTAGAATTCCCTATATCCTTGTCTGTTTAGGTTGGCAATAAGCATGCTGTGTTGTGCTTTTGCTTTTTGGAGTTGGGGATCGGGCCTAGTGTCTTCACAAAATTTAAACTCAATCAGGTGAACCTCCCACTGGTTTGGATCCAATTTCTTGTTTTTAGCAAGCTGTTGAAAATTTGAGTTGCGGGTGGTTACGCGAGAGGAGCACACAGTGCTAGATAAGAATAGGATGGCGTCAGGACGAGAAGAGGCTTTTAAAGCATGTGCTGTTAGTTTGGTAGCAGCCAAGAGGGCAGTGTTTTGTTGGCAGTGTTTCTCAGAACTAGGCCTTGCTCTGATAGTTTATCTGCGCTGCCTACTATGTCAGTGTAGGCAATTTGGTTGGCACCGTGTTTACACTATCTGCGTTCTTTTTCTACAAAAACTGTCAGCTGTCAACAAACTAACTGCTTGTCATCATATAGTAATGTAACCTTACCTTACCTTACCTAACTGCTTGTCACACAAATCGTCGCTGCCTGATTGAGCATGACGATGTCAGCTTGATGAATGCCGCGGCATGCAGACCCTCTACTCCGAGGTTGGTGCCTGTCGCTCATTGTATGGTAGGATGGTGTGGCGTGTCCTAGTAAGCGAGGCGTTGGCAGGTTTTTTTTTTTTTTCCAACATCTTTTTTTAAAGACTTATCAACAGCTCGGCCCTATTTACTGCAACAGGTCAACAACCGGCTTGTTCATAATTTCTTCTTTTCAAGGGCCACTGCCTGCGTAGTCGTTCTCTCATGTTGTCACGGCGAATCATGGTACCAGCTTGCACGTAGAAAGAAATAATACATGTGTACATGTGGAGTGCAAGCATGAGCTACGCGGTTTGTCCACGCCACTAAGTAAAAGTGAAATAACGCCTTATTATAAACACTTCCCTGTGCATGCCACTGATTCAGCATGTCAATGTTAACATCAACTCAGAACTGCCTCAATCATTACAATTGTCCCAGCAGTAAAGCGCTGTAGCGACAGGGGCTTCAGTCCTGCAGCTGTGAGAAGCGCTGGCACGTCTTGATTCCACACGCAGCCCTTAGCAGTGGCAGCCACTGCAGCTGCACTTGCATCCTGATAAGAACAGAGAGTAAAAGTAAAATAACGCCGTGGTGTAAACACTTCGGCATGGATCAAGAAAGAACACTGTTGTGGGTTGAGCCATACAGCTGAAAAGAACGCTATGGAGCTGGAGCTTCTGGCTTAAGTTAGGAAAGTACGCTTTCAAGGGTTAATTCTCAACCGTTGATCAAAAAAATTCATATTGAGTCAGACAAAGGAGAGAAGAAATATGACGAGTTTTGAAGCCAAAGCAAGCAAAAAGCAAAAAAATGTTGAGAGACTGGCAGCCACAGCAGCAGCACTAGCATTTTGGGTGGGGCAAGATGAGAGCTTGCTACAAAGTGAAGGTCTGACCTGGTCAATCTCATTGGTGCACAGCTTGTGTCTGTTTTTGAAATGTGTGTGTGTTTGTGTGTGTGTGTGTGTGTGTGTGAATGTGTGTGTGGGTGTGTGTGTGTGTGTGTGTGTGTGTGTGTTTGTGTGTGTGTGTGCGTGTGTGTGTTTGTGTGTGTGTGTGTGTGTGTGTGTGTGTGTGTGTGTGTGTGTGTGTGTGTGTGTCTGTCCTGATTTTGAAATGTGCGCGTGACTGTCCCGTTCTTGAAACGTGCGTGGCAACTCATTCAATTTCACGGCATCGCTCAACCAACCCTCTCAGCACAAGCACTGTTCAGAGATGGACACATGGCTGCTTCCTCTACGCCCATTCCGGAGTTCACAGGCCTTTACCGTTGCATGATAGAAAGACACTTGAACCCGTACCTTACCCACACGGCTACTCAAGCAGCACAACACGTGCATGTTGTGTACGCTTGTGCTTATCTCATCATAGCACAAACCGTACTGTCTACTAAAGTTTAAATTCCACATGTACGTACGCACACATCTACACATACAAACATGCACATACGCTATTTGCCCTTGCATTTACGGGAGTTGCTCTTGGTGGCATCGCAGGGTGAATTCCTCGACCTTATCACTTTAAAGGAGGCTTGCCAGCCAACAGCATTTGCCAGCCAGCAGCATGCCTGCCAGCAGCACCCACGCACACCCACCAAACATCAGAGCAGCTAGTGCCCGACTCTCAGTCACCCTTAGATCCAGATCAAGTGAGCAAAAAGGCCAACCCGTCAGGGCAGCAGGACGGCAGCACTGCCGAGCTTGGGCAGGGCGTTGGAAAGGGTTCGGGTGGAGGGATCAACAGTTTAAAACAGCCGCATCCAGACATGCTGCATGCTGCCCCAACAACCCGAGCAGACCGGAATTGACAGCGTGCAGTGTCACTAGCTACTACAGAAGCCACAGCGTGTCCAAGGAGGAACAAAACTACAGCAGCAGCAGCAGGAGGAGCAGCAACAAGAGCATGGGTGTGGCCCGTCTTATGCACTACCAAATCAGCAACAGCAGCAGCAAGGTTGCGGCACGCCACCTGCATTACCGGATCAGCAACAGCAGCAGCAGCAGGAGGGAGGGACAGCCATGCACTGTGGTGAGCAGCATGAGCAAGACAGCAAGCGCCAGAAGAGAAGCCACACACTGTCGGCCGCTGAGGTGAGGGTGAGCCTTGCCTTATTCTAGGTCAGATTCTAGTTGTTCTGTATCCTATAAGAAGGTGTGGGAGATGGGGCAGCAAGCGCCATAAGGCAAGCGCACCCTGTCAGCTATTGAAGCAATTGAATGTGCTGTTCGTACACGGCTGACCATGCGACTCTGTTGAAGCAAGGAGTTCCTCTTCTGAGGCGTTTCAGACAGAAACTACTGAAGCAAGGTGGAGGGGGGTGCCTCTTTGATGATATAAAACCACAAGGACAGCAGGCATGGGAGGCAGCCATGTCTGAGGTGCACACTGTGGTAGGGTTGGCCAGAACCGTATATATGCACTGTATATGCCCGTATATTTGGTGGTTTCCCTGCCAAAAATACCGTATATGCACCGTATATAAAGGGTTCTGGCCAACCCTACACTGTGGTAGTGTCCCCCCCCACCCCCCTTGGGGTAGTAGTTCAATGTCTGGTAGTATTCAATAAATTGTGGCAGGGAAGGTGTACCCTGAATGTGCACGTTTCCTATAAATGACTCCACTGTGATTCCATTCTTTAAACATGTGCGGCTTTCCTATTCTTGAAACATGTGGGGCCGTCCCATTCTTGAAACGTGTGTGGCTGTCTAACTCATCTAATACGACGCAGTAATTGAATCGAATGTTCAAGACAAAGCCCACATGTTGTCCTAATAGGATGCGAGGACAATCGAATGTTCAGGACAAAGCCCACTTTGTCCTAATTGGATGTCAGGACAATCGAAAGTTCAGGACAAAGGATAATCGAATGTTCAGGACAAAGCCCACATGTTGTCCTATGTCAGGGACCTTCTCCTTGGAATATCCATCAAGTTCATTGCTTACGTCAGGGACCTCCTTGAAAGATCCATCAAGTTCATTGCTTTGCACAAGAGTAGCAGCGACGACAGAATAAATTTGGTTCAATAATATTGCAGTCTTACTTGCTTTCCTTTTTCCTTTTTTTCTCAAATTTGCGTCGAGAAAAGACGAGCATTGCATGCACAGGTACAAGCCACTGAAATCTTCCTGACTTTGACATAGGTGCGACGGTCAATCTTCTCATGCTCACATTTGTGCAGCCCAACAAAGCTCAAGGTACATCACAAAGACACAAGGCACTGCACCTGTGCTTAATTTACGCACAACCTGGGCTGTAGCAGTCCTGTTATCTGGCGCGCTTGATGTTTCAACAAGCTTTGTGCTGGAGTGAAAAACAAAAGTGCCTGAGGCACCCCCAGAAAAAAGGACGCCCCTACGTGCATGCGTTAGGAGCAAATCTTTTCTTTTTACTTTTTACTTATTTTGTTTTAGTACGCAGGCATTATTCACATTTGTGATTTGTGGTTTTACAAATAAACAGCTACCATACCCTCATATATGGGGTATCAATGCGTGCGTGCATGCTCCAAGTCTGATACCTTTTCATGCACACACCTGGTAAGCCCCCAGGAAAGGGTTATCGCTGCGTGCGTGCTCCAAAAGCAGTATCCTCCCTCCAGGTTTTACCACCCGTGCCATCTCCTTGAGAGCTGCAGGGAACATTTCAGAGGATAATTGTTTCAGAGGTATGGGACAAAAGCAAGAAAGCAGTTGGGCAGCAGGGATGTACATCCTCAGGCAATGAGCAATAATAAGGTCATTATGCTTATGCTCATTATGCTTATGCTTACAGTATAATGGACGATACCCACACGGTGGTTCAGACAGAACCGGTCGAGTGCAGAAGCTGGTCTACATGCAGAAACCACTATTCATGGGTAACACAAGGCATTTTGTTTTCTTGTGCCTGTTACAGGTCCTTCCATGCGTGCACTCACACACATACACACACACATACACACACACACGTGTGTCAGTCCTGTGACACACACACTTACACACACATACACGCATGCTTGCATTAACGTATATACATAAGCATGTACGGACATGCAAAGTCATATGCATACACGCATCAAGGCACACACACATGCATGCACAAGTGAGCATACTTATGCGCACACAATTTAAGGGCACAAAGGCAGACAGCGAGCTTGCAAACGGACTGAAGTGGATGCATACAACACCTTTGCCATTTCCCCATTGTCAAATATAATCTCAGCGGGGGGACACTGGGCATATGCCCGAACATGCTCCTTTTTGCATGAAAGGTGCAACTACTCACACGTCACTTCATCAAATTGGAGCCAACCTAGCTTCAAACTGATGCTGAAATTATAAGCTATCCGAGCATGTGCTCAGAATTAGACAAGTTGCCCTGCGTACAGAATGACAGGACTAAAAGCACACATCGTGCACCTGTATCCTGGATGGGTGTTTTTAGGGGGAATGACACATTAATTTGCATATTTTGCTCTTTTTGTTCCATTAATTTTGCAATGATCTTTATTTATTTAAGGACTCCAACACACAAAAAACCACTCAGTTTGGTGCGCTGGCTGGTCAGATACAGCATATGCCTGCTCAAAAAGTAGGGTTCACGCCGCGGCCGATTGAGTATGGGCCCCCTAACTGGCACGTTTCAAGCTCAGCTGCATTGGAATCTACATATCAGAGCTGAGCTTGAAACGTGCCAGTTAGGGGGCCCATACCCTGGGAGCATGCAAAAAGTATACCCATTTTGGGCCTCAGTGCCCCCCCTCTGATGTAATCTGTGACTTAGTTGTGGTGAAAATTGTTGTAATGATGTGCGTAAAATTCTTATCAATTGTGATGCAAACATGGAGCAATGAACACAAAAAACAGCCTGCCCCTGCTCTTACCTAAGGCAGGGTCAGGAATCACACACAGGCTGAACGTGTCCACGACGCAGTCAAAGGATGATGATGGCAGGCGTAACGCTGTGGCATCTTCCTGTCCAAGTTCCGCAGGGTGTTTGTGCACTGTTTGATGAGTGGTTTGCACAGTGCCTCAAAGCGTGGCATCGTCCTGCCCAATTTTCACAAGGACCTCGTGCAAAACTTGATGAGTGTTTTGTGCATGGATAGAGTAAGTGTTGCGTGCATTGTTTGGTGGGAGCAGTAAGTCCGCTGATAAGTGGATGCTCTGTGCATTGTTTAAATGAGCGCTCAGTCCACTTTTCAGTGAATACTCTGTGCACTGCTTAAATGAGCGTTCTAATCACTGTGTTTTGTACCGTTTAAATGAGCGTTCTGTCCACTGTTTAGCAGATACTCTGTGCACTGTTTAAATGAGCGTTATATTCACTGCATTGTAAGCGTTTTGTACCGTTTAAATGATTGTTCTATCCACTGCGTAGTGGACGTTTTGCACAGTGCCTCAAAGTGTGGTCTACGTGTCCAATGAAAATATGCAATGTGCCAGGTAGGCAAAAAGAAATCATCTATGGGCATTGGCAGGACCTTGGTATCTTAATTGGCATTAGACTTGTGACCATTGGTGAACATAGAAGTGATGTACAATGCCCATGGGGCTGCAGACAGAGAAGCAAGAGATGTTTGCAGGGAAACAACATGGACGACCGTACAGGGCCTTACCTCATGCGTTTTTTAATAACTCGACAGTGGATAGTATATTTAAGACAATGCATGGAGCACAACGTTGTGGCAAATTAGGTTGTTTAGGGGCACCACCACCCACTGGGCTGAGTGGATGTTGTGATGAAATGTTTCTAGCCATTTGCGCAAGTAGCTGTGTGGTAAAAGAGGTGTTATTCGTTTTTCGGTACTTGGCGCACGAGATGCCCCGGATTTTATTGACACACAAGACCTCAGTGCCTGCTTGGTTTCTATTTCTGATCTATAACCGGCAAAGAGGCCACAACTGGAGGAGTAAGCACGGGTTCCTGATAGAAGTGCTGGGAGCACACAAGACGGCGCATGCAAACAAAAAAAACTGCATCTGCTTGAATGAGGCTTACAAACGCTTCGTGGGAAGTTCTGGGGGATATCGAGAACGGCAAACCTGTTTGAATTAGGCTTGGGTGCCTCATAAGTTTATGAGCCATAAAAAAGAGGAAAAATAAACGTACCTGCTTAAATGATACTTGGATGTTTTGTAGGCTGGGATTGGCAGCTACGCGAGCTGCTGCTTGGCGCAGCATGCCACTTGAGACGTCAATGCCAGTGAGTGTGGTAACTCCTCCTTCTGGCCCAAAGGAGTAGTGCTGCGTCCCCAAGGAATCATCATCAGGTTTTTAGTGTTGTTTGGAGCAGGTAAGGGTTCCGGAAATACAATGGCACAGCTTTTTGCTTTGAAGTGATTTCAACCCATTACCACAATCTCTCATTTGGTGATTGTAACCCATTGCCACAATCAGTGAACAGTTGGTGTGGAAAACTTTCAAGATTTTCACGGACAGAAATAAAAAAACACAGAGCTGCACAGGCTGGACGCTTCCTCTTGTTCATCAGGTTCAGGCACGCAATCTCAGTGCAGAGAAATTAAAGGGCAATATAAGGGCGAACATGGACCTTTGTGTTGGGATGCTCTATGGTTGCAGTGGTTACAATGAGGGGTGTTGAAGTGCTCTCCTTTTTTAGCGCACGCCCGCCGTTAATATCAAATATCAGGCTTTCCTCGAAACTGAAAAAGTACGCAGACACACGCACACACACACACACACACACACACACACACACACACACACACACACACACACACACACCTTTAGATTAAGGCCGGTTCCGACAGCTATTTCCAAAACTGTGCCTTGGGCCTGCACAAGAAAAAGGATCAGCATCAAGCACCAGTAAGTAAACTTCTTTGCATAATATTTTCACCAATACGTTACTCTCTTGTTCAAAAATGTTGTATTACACAACATCATTTGATTGAAACATTACACACGCACCTTCTGAAGCAGCTGCTCCCTCAGGTCATCAAAGCCTAAAGCTCCAGCTGCATCTCCACCATCAAGCGCGTCGTAGTTTGCTGCATATCTGTACGATATTTGAACGGGGAGGTGGGCTGTAAGCATCACACACGTCTTGAATTGAGCCAGTATTCAGTCCTGAGCTGGCAATTTAAAGACACTCGTGCTTCTTACAATTACCCGTCATAATCCCTCTCCACAGATGCAGAGGACGCTGTTGTGGATGCTGTGGCGCTGCCATCTCTGCTATTTCTGTCCCGTATACTGTTGTTTGTTTCAGGGGTTAACTCTTGCGCTGTGCTTTTGTTACCCGTGCTGGTCAGTAGAAGAGCTGTGCAGCTGGCAGGAAGGAGGAAGAGCAGGTGCCTTCTTTTGGGCAATGCAACACGTTCAGGTGCGCTTGCATGGGTCCTTACACCTCTGCTGCCCATCTTGAAACTGTTCATGCTTGGAACTTTATAAGCTATTATTATGAGCTAATGAATCCATTTTGGCTGGCCGATACCAGTCAGCAACTGAACAACCGCCGCTTCCCCCTTTTCCTCTCATTTTGCATAATATTCCGTTTTAACTATGCAATCAAATGTCATATCATTTAGTCTGGCGACTCGTTTCCACGGAACGCGACACTCTACTAAATTATACGCGTCCGCCCAAAATCAATTGATTTTCGACAGCGCTTAAAAGAAGCACGAATGAGACTTAGGTATTCCAGTTTGAAATTGACAATACTGTTGATTTGTAAACATATACAAACTGCAAATAATAAAGTTCAGCGTAAAATTAAACAGTTTAAAAAGTCAAGTCCTGACGACGTTCCCTCAAGCCGCATCCCACCCTCCGTCTGTGCCTTGCACTTCCTTTGCACTTGGGTCTTCTCGAAGCTTAGTCAGGAGGTCCTTTAAGCTGGCCACCTTCTCAGAGCTCTTGATACGGACCGCCCAAGTGCTCGGCTTGCACGTCGCAGCTGCAAGAAGGCAGCAGTACTTTGGAAGTAAAACCCTAGTCTTCATGCCTGCTTCACAGAACCAATCAGTTGTCATATAACAATCTCATCATGGGGAGTCGGGCGGCTCGTGTGAGCACCAATGTTTGGAGCCTTTACTGCACATGATTCCTCCTAGATCTGATCAGTAAACACTCAAATTATGAAGAAATTCTTCATTGGCATTTCCCTAGCGACAAACAGATGGGACAGGCAATCTGAGCGATGATGCTTCTTATTTCCTGCCTTCATTACGGACATCAAGCATTTAGCCCACTCAGCCAAAACCCCGCAGCCCATCTTCACACCTTCATTGGCCGCTTGTTGCTCTGTTGGCTTTGTTGGCGCCTTCCCGGCCTCCTTTTCGTCCTGCAGAAGCAATAGTCAAAAGACAACGATAATCAATCATCTCAAATATTTGAGATCGCACCAAATCCTGGCTGCAACCTAGTTTCATCTATGCTCTTGTGGCACAGGCCGCACACACATACACACACATGCACACGCAATGACTGCTAGGCTGCAGCAAAGCCCTCTGCGTCTCATTGCACGAGTTGATACAATAATGCATTACATTGGTACACTCTACAAGCCTGAGCAGGTGCCGCTGCATCGACCACCTGAAATGTGACTCAGCCCCATGCACAAGCAGAAGCACACATGCACACGCACCAGAGTTACACCCACTTTAACTGCACATGTATCCACACCTGAGCAGGTGTTGCTGCAGCTGCATTGACCACACCAAAAGTGACCCCAACATTTTACTGCACATGTACACACACCTGAGCAGGTGTTGCTGCCGCTGCATTGACCACACCAAAAGTGACCCCAACATTTTAATTGCACATGTACACACACCTGAGCAGGTGTTGCTGCCGCTGCATTGACCACACCAAAAGTGACCCCAACTTTTCCGGGCATCAGCTGCACCGGCATGTTCACGTAGACCTTTGCATTAAGCAGCAGCCGAAGGTTCCCACTCTGTAAGGAGTATGACAGTTTTGGCGTTAGTGGAATTTTATAAAGTACGTGCAGCTATTTGTTCTTACTTAGATCGCAGCAGCACGTCCTTCTAAACTGGCAGTACATGTACAGAATACGTAGAGCAGGTTCCGGCACTCAACTCCAACATTAGAACATTTTGGCAGCACCGGTAGGCTGAGGCACGTGCCAATGCATTTTAAAATGCCGCATGAGAGGGTTGCCCGTCAAAAATGGACTTGACATGGTGCGTCAGCACTGTGAAAACCTGATTATATGTTTTTTACACGTCTTTGATGCAAGGAAACAGAGGTGCAGCTGCCGCTTAAAAAGAAGTGTGTGCATGGCCCCTTTGTTATCCTAGGATGCATCCGACAAAGCCAGCCAAGAAATGTGCAATCAAGGGGGTGTGTGTGTGTATGCGGTGGCAAATGCTTGCGGCAGTACCAGCCAGCTAACAGGAGTGTGTAGGGTTGGCCAGAACCGTATATACGCACCGTATATGACCATATACTTGATAATTCCCTCCAAAAATACCGTATATACACCATATATATAAATGGTTCTGGCCAACCCTACGAGTGTGCATATGCACGTCTAAGCCTGTACACAAAACACAATACCAACTTGCACCGGCACAACATATTAATCCTAGCTACTGCACCATCCAAATGAACTGGGTTCCTTGCATTTATGAACAGCAGCAAACAACATTAAAGTGTTTCATCGCAAAGGAATGCATGAAAAGCATCCTTTTTGCATCGTCATAGAACTAGGACCCACACTCAAGGCAGTGATAAATACTCCCGTCCTCTGTCCGGGAGGAAAATTTTGACACTGTATGTGACAATGTGTGCCGAAATAAGACACTTACTTACCTGTCGCATAACCATTCGCGTGCCAGAATCACTAGCATTGACCTGCAAAGTGAAAAGGAGAGAGACAGATCGGGAAGTTAAATCGCTGTGACTTCCTGCTCAAAAACCAAGGTCCAGTGAAAGTTGGAACTTTGTGCGCCTACACTGCATTGACTGCCCGCTCAAAAGTAAACCAATGAGCATTGCAAGACAGTGCATTATGACGGTGCAATGCCGGTATGTGTTAAGGCGTGCGCCTACACTGCTTTGCCTGCCTGCTCAAGAGTGAACCAATAGCCATTGGAAGACAGTGCATAATGACGGTGCAATGTCGGTATGTGTTAATGTGTGCGCCTACACTGCATTGACTGCCTGCTCAAGAGTGAACCAATGGGCATTGAAAGACAGTGCATAATGATGGTGCAATGGCCTTCTGCTTGGTCGTATTCCAGAGAGAATTTAGCGGCAGCTTAATAATTAATTATGTGCTCAGATGTTGCAAATACAAAGACAATCTCGCTTGCCCTCTGTATGTAATCAACACACAACAGCCATTACATCTAGGCCTGCATATTACTCTAACCAAAATCGGCATAAATTTGAGGGCAGAGACTTCCTTGCCAAAAGAGAATTGACACAGCATCATCATCAGAGTTTTTGCAAGTGAGGCTCTCTAACACTATAAACAATGGTTGTTTAGACGCGCGTGGCTGTGAATGTGTACCTCGTGTGTACTTGGCACTCCACATAATGTTTTGAAGCAATTACTTCGCATAAACACACACACACACACACACACACACGCACGCACGCACGCACACACACACACACACACACACACACACACACACACACAGCGAGAC